>Ga0209208_10000089_pt1 | contig 88345 bp, 75 predicted proteins | sample S1TSphfallax_3_FD_187694 | JGI IMG/M metagenome (GOLD analysis project Ga0209208, IMG submission 187694) | Host-associated microbial communities from peat moss isolated from Minnesota, USA - S1T2_Fd - Sphagnum fallax MG (SPAdes) (version 2) | ecosystem: Host-associated > Plants > Peat moss >... | reverse complement strand
TCCAACGCCACAACCTCAAGGGATTTCGTCTGTATCTGTTAGCAACAATGGCAATGGGTAGTTACTTTCTAGTCGGACAAGCAATTGAATGGAGTCATCTAGAATTTGGCTTCACTTCTGGAGTATTTGGTGGGACCTTTTATCTGCTTACAGGTTTCCACGGCTTGCATGTTCTCACCGGTCTGGTGTTGCAGCTAATCATTTTTGTCCGTTCGTTTCTTCCCAGTAACTATAAATCAGGTCACTTTGGTGTTGATGCCACTTCTCTGTTTTGGCACTTCGTTGATGTAATCTGGATTATTTTGTTCATCTTGATCTACGTTTGGCAGTAGATGTTTTAGCGGGGGTCAGGTTTGAGGGTAGCTCCTCACCTCTCTCCGAACCGTGTGTAACTGTCAGCAACTCAGCCCTGAAAGGGCTGAAGCTTTGTAAGAGAAATCAAGCAAGCTGTGCTGACCAGACCACCTAGCAATAGGTAAACGTTATTTGAGTTACGACACCCTGGGATGCCAAGCTATCCCCGGCTCTGTCGCTAGTGGTTAAACAGTCTTAAGGTCAATCAATTTTGGATTTTGGATTAGAAGGAACTCTAAACAAACACCTAACACCTGCTCCTAACTAACTCATCACCAATCTAAAATCTGACAATTTTGGATTTTGGATTTTGGATTTTAGATTAGTGAGGAAGCAGGGCATAAGAGAGAATACTGGTTTGTTCTCTTCTCAATCTAAAATCTAAAATCTAAAATCTAAAATCTAAAATCTAAAATCTAAAATCTAAAATCTAAAATCTAAAATCTAAAATCTAAAATCTAAAATCTAAAATCTAAAATCTAAAATCTAAAATTCTATCTGCCCCCAAATTCATTTGTGGCACAAATCTAAAATCCAAAATCTCTTACCTCTTGCCCCAACATCGACGGTATGGGATTAATCTAAAATCCAAAATCCAAAATTGATTGACCTAGTTGCTTCCTGCTTATTTACATGAAGTAGAGCTAGAATCATCTGCGTCTACGAGGCTAGTTCCTAACCCCGGCAGAGTTTTGAAAAATGATTTTTTCATGGCTGCCATGCTATTACAGCTAAAAATTGTCCAGCAACCAAAATATCATATACTCAACACGGTCTTTTGGCAACTCCTCATACACACCATTCGCCCATCAACCTGTGGTTGATGTTGCTCAGGTGTGCTGCTTTGTCGTTGCCTGCTCCCTATCCCCACCCTCAGCGTAGCAGGGTGGGGACTTCCGCAAAACGTTAACTCAGAATCAGGAAATTAGCCCAGGTTTCACATCCTCAACCACCCTTCCCCCTCACATCCCTTGCCAGTAGAATTGAGGGAGTACACCCCGGTATTCCGCACCTCCTATGGCTCGCCCCACCTTTGCGATTTTTGCTCAGCAGTACCTCTATGCCCTGCTAAGTGATTTTGGTACAGTCTTCCTGAACGAACCCATACCCCGTGACCCAAAACTTAGAGTTTACAAGCACCCTTCCCGACTTAACTGGGGGACCGAGTACCTCCGTGCCATAACTGCTGGCAGTAGAGTGATGATCAGCCCAGAGATAATTGGGGAAGCAGATTTGGTAGATGTGTTATTTGAACCTGACCCGAATAAATCTAGGGCATCTTTGGGGCTGTTAGGAGAATTGACATCGGCTCCCTGTATTATTGAAATCTCACGCTGGACACCAAGTTCATGGGAAATACGAACCTATATGCAACATTGGTTAACGTGGAAAGCTGAAGATGGGGGTGTTATTATCCCCGTCGATGAACCCTCAACTAATAGAGATGAACAAGATCACCCGGAAGGTAATCAAATCCTACTCATCATCCTACCTTCCATTGCCCCCAAGCATTTCCCAGGTTTCGGTATCCAGCCATCTGCAATGAATATCCCAGGTGTCTACGCGATGCCACCAGCTTTCCATACTAATATCGTCGTTACTTCGGAACTTCCCCTTGGTCCTTCAACCCTATGGCTTCGGCTGTTGGGACGGGGACCCACTCAAAGGAAAGCAATTCAGGAACTTGTCACTCCAAATATCCCCCATCCATACTATGCTGTGGCTCGGCAACAGTTACGGAATTGGTATAAAATTCTACTGGAATGTCAAATAGGCAAGGAATCTAAACAGCTAATGGAAACCTTAGCCATAATCGATGGGTGGAATGAAGTACAGATATCCTAAGAATAATACTGGTATTAAAAGTAGTCACTTACAGTTCCGTTAACCAAGTCCTTTACTTCATCCGTAGGTAGGTTATAATTAACTGTAGGCTAAAAAAATTCTGGTCTAAAGAATGCCTGAATTAACCTAGACAACTAAGATTGAATTATTAGAGATTAGCCAAAATAATAAAAATTATGCCATCTGCCTCACCTACCCCCAAGAAACCTACAAACACTGAGTTGAATTCTGAAGCACAGTTCAGACAACCAGGGGTAGCTGGGAAAGAAGAAGAAAACCAAGAGTCCACCACAAAAGAGTCTCTGGAACCCTCTCCAACTCCCAAGAAACCCACAAATCCTGAGTTAAATTCGGAAGCACAGTTAATAAAGGTGGCTGGGGACCAAGAAGAAAAGTCTCTAGAACTCTCCCCAACCCCTGCTGGGGATGCACCAGTTCAGGTGGAGACTGAGTCACCAAAAGACCATATTGAGGATCTAGGAGCAATATTTCAAGCGGTCGGGGTCATTACCGGGGAGGTGGAGATAGGGGAAGATGGGAAAAATACGATTACTATTAGTAATAATAAATACCCTCTTTTTTACATTACTCAGAAATTCAGAGTGTTTGAAGCCCTTAAGAAAGAAATAGAAACCACCGGCAAGCGCACTCAGCGGCTAGTTGTCTATCCCAAGGCCATCCACTTCCCCCGCAAAGAACAACCACATCAAATCGCCTTTCAGCTTGTGGGCTTTGACACAGGACGATTTGCCGAAACTGTCTCTGGGGAGTTAGACGACATGGAGTTTAAATTCTCTGGACTGTGGCAGTTCATCCCCGTCTGCCCCACTCCCTGCATTTCGGTGTTCCGGAACTTTTCCCGTTCGCGGTTAGATTATATTAAGCAAGCTGACCCAGTGAAAAAGGTCAGATTTATGAAAGCTAGCCATCTGCCCTTACTCTGGAAAGATGCACCTCTAAGGCCTTTTAGATTCAACCCCAAAGTATCGAAACAAGAACAAGGGCAACCATCATTTGTCACCCTGAAAGCGAAATTCCTCCCTGGGCGTGATGTATTTGGTTTTGTGGCCCTCCTTGCTCCACCACAAGAAACCCCTCCCCGATTTCTCAAGGCCTCTAAACAAGATAAAGCGACGGTACAGCAACAGTCTAAAAAGAATAATAAACCATTCACACCACGACCAGTGAAAAGCGAGAATCAAGAGACTCACAATCAACAGCCTAAGCCAATCTTGAAAAAGAAGACCCCAGAGGTAGAAAAACAAGGGTAAAGATCCCTAGCTGTCTAATCAGTATTAAGATCTCGATACTTAAGCAAGGTAGGAAGTTCTTGATGTCGAGCGACTAAATTTTCAGGTTATCAGGTGGCAAGCCAGGGATATCATAGCAGTGTAATAAGTTGGTCCCATATTTATCCCATAGCCGGTGTAACTTTTTCTGGAGGAAAAACTCTGCCGGATTTTTTTCCGGGTCAGCCAATTGGCGTCATACCATTACTATCGCTGCTGTCGTTGGCGTGCTCAGGATAGAGCAAACATTCGGCAATTCGTTGTAACCAATTATGCGCTTTAGCAGCGAGATTAAAACCTCTAAAGTCTCCTAACTTTGTATATTTAATTCCTTGATAAAACAAAGAGGTTTCGAGGTTCCTGGTGCTAATCCTAAATCTTTCAATTGTTGCCAGATTTCTGGTTTTTTTTCTATAAAAGCCTCTTTTTTCAAACGTAAACAGAAGTATACTTTCTGCTCAAAAAGCCAATTAGAGAGATTAAAACTACAAAGATTTATCAGAATTTTTAATAATAAATATTCTGCACGTCCCAATTCTCGCTTCAGGTGTGTTTCGTAGAATTATGGTAACATTATCATTAACTAGAGCTTATTGCGAATGAATGCTCTTTTTGTTTTACGACAAATTGGTACACTCTTTATAAAATAGGCATTCTAGACCATTTTGTCGCCCCGTAAGATAATAATTAGACAGTCAGGAAGTAAAGATCTACCTTTGAGCTTTTTTAAAGTCAAAAAAAAGGCTAAAAAAAGGCAGCATTTAATACAACTGGGTTTTTCCGAAATATATTCTCCATTACAGCGAGCAGAAAGAAAGATTGGCAGAATAGGAGCAATTGATTGCACTCGGAGACGAAGAATGGTAGCGATCGCAGAAAATGTGCAACATCGGCTAACTATAGAAACTGTAGAAATTGCCCCTAACACTACAGCGATTCGCTCTCTTGATTGGGATCGCGATCGCTTCGATATTGAATTCGGACTGCAAAACGGTACGACTTACAATTCATATTTAATCAGGGGTGAGCAAACAGTATTGATTGACACCTCTCACCAAAAGTTTCGCCAGCTATATTTAGACACGCTCAAAAGTATAGTCAACCCCAAAACAATTGATTACATAATAGTCAGCCACACAGAACCAGACCATAGCGGTTTAGTGGAAGACGTACTGCAACTAGCTCCTCGAGCTACGGTTTTGGCCTCAAAAATCGCCCTTCAGTTTTTGGAAGGGTTGGTACATGATCCTTTCTCCAAGCGAGCAGTTAAAAGTGGCGATCGCCTAGACATTGGTAAGGGACATGAAATTGAATTTGTGAGTGCCCCAAACCTACACTGGCCAGATACTATCTTCAGCTATGATCGCCAAACGCAAATCATCTATACTTGCGATGCCTTTGGGATGCATTTCTGTGACGAGCGGACTTTTGACGAAGATTTAGAAGCGATTGAAGCTGACTTTAGATTTTACTACGATTGCTTGATGGGACCTAACGCTCGTTCTTTGCTCAATGCCATGAAGAGAATGAGCGAACTAGGCAACATTAAAATCATTGCTAATGGACACGGACCCCTACTTTACCACCACTTAGACATTCTCACTGGGTGCTACCAAAATTGGAGCCAAAGACAATCCAAGGCTGAGACCACCGCTGGCTTGTTCTATGTCTCCGAATATGGTCATGGTGATCGCCTGGTCCAAGCCATTGCCGAAGGCATCACCAAAACCGGGGTGGGGATAGAAATTCTCGACCTCAGTACCGCTGAAGTTCAGGAAATTCAAGAACTAGCAGGTAGAGCAGCAGGCATCATTATCGGCATGCCTCCAACTACTGCTGTGGCTGCCCTAGCGGGGATTAGTTCTATTTTAGCCGTGGTTGGCAACAAGCAAGTAGTGGGTTTATTTGAAAGTTACGGTGGAGACGACGAACCCGTTGACACCCTGCACAGTAAATTTATCGCGCTGGGGGTAAAAGAAGCCTTCCCACCAATCCGGATTAAAGAGGTCCCCGGTGCGTCCACTTACCAGTTGTGTCAAGAAGCAGGCACAGACTTAGGACAATTGTTGGTGCGGGAACGCAACATCAAGCAGATCAAATCCATAGATGCCAACTTAGAAAAAGCCCTCGGTCGGATTAGCAGCGGACTATATATCATTACCACTAAAAAAGGTGATGTCAGCAGTGCCATGCTAGCTTCTTGGGTAGCACAAGCGAGTTTGCAACCACTAGGAATCACAATTGCCGTAGCCAAAGACCGCGCTATCGATTCTTTGATGCGAGTAGGCGATCGCTTTGTTCTCAATGTCCTAGAAGAAGGAAATTATCAAGAACTCAAAAAGCACTTCCTCAAACGGTTGCTCCCTGGATCTGATAGATTTGCCGGGGTGAAAACCCAAACTGCGAAAAATGGTTCACCAATTTTGACTGACGCTTTAGCATACATAGAATGTGAAGTAAGTAGCAGCTTAGAATGCAGCGACCACTGGATTTTATACTGCAGCGTCCAAGAAGGAGCTATTTCTAATCCCGATGCCATCACGGCAGTGCGTCACCGCAAAGTTGGTAGTTACTACTAGACATCGTCAATAATTAACATTTGACCGGGAGCATGCCACCTTAGAAATTGAGTATTTATACTCATACGCTCTACATTCAGGCTTTCAACTACCTTATTCCCAAGGCACTCAAATTATGCACCTTCAAAAGTGACATGCTCCCCATTTGACCCTGACTCCGTCAGGGTTTTAGGCTCATTTCTGGACTTGATACCCCCCACTCTTACCCTACACCTCAATCTATGACGGATTCCCAGCCACGCAACGTTCAAGTTTTACCTATAGCGACCAATACTCAGGTTCTTAGAGCGCGGAGTAAGTCCCGGATCCGGTTTGAAATTGAATATGCACTGGAAAGAGGTACTACCTCCAACTGCTATTTAATTGAAGCAGATAAGACTGCACTGATTGACCCAGCCCCGGAGAGCTTCACCGAGATTTATTTAGCGGCTTTGCAAAAGACCGTAGATTTAAAAAAATTAGATTATGTGATCCTAGGTCACTTTAATCCTACCCGTGTAGCTACCTTAAAGGCGATTCTTGAACTCGCTCCCCAGCTAACTTTTGTCTGTTCTCTCCCTAGTGCTAGTAACTTGCGGGCTGCTTTTTTAGAGCAAGACATCAAAGTTTTGGTGATGCGGGGCAAGGAAACGTTGGATTTAGGTCAGGGTCATGTTTTGAAGTTCTTACCTATACCTAGTCCTCGGTGGCCGGAAGGGCTTTGTACATACGACCAAAAAACCCAAATTCTGTATACAGATAAGCTTTTCGGAGCGCATATCTGTGGTGATGAGGTATTTGATGATAACTGGGAAGCACTCAAAGAAGATCAACGGTATTACTTTAACTGCCTAATGGCTCCCCATGCCACCCACGTAAAAGCTGCTCTGGAGAAAATCTCTGATTTGCAGGTGAGAATGTATGCTGTGGGCCATGGACCATTGGTACGCACTGGCTTAATTGAACTCACCAAATCTTACGGGGAGTGGAGCCGTTCCCAAGGTGAGAGGGAGATATCTGTAGCTTTACTCTACGCTTCCGCCTACGGGAATACAGCAATTTTAGCCCAGGCGATCGCTCTGGGATTAACTAAGGGTGGTGTTGCTGTCAAATCCGTTAACTGTGAGTTTGCTACTCCCGATGAAATCCAAACTGCTCTGGAACAGTCGGATGGTTTTATTATCGGTTCTCCCACTATTGGTGGCCACGCACCTACACCAATTCATACTGCCTTAGGTACGGTCCTTTCCATAGGGGACAATAGCAAACTCGCTGGGGTGTTCGGTTCCTACGGGTGGAGTGGTGAGGCCTTTGATTTGATCGAAGGTAAACTGCGAGATGCTGGATTTCGCTTTGGCTTTGAGACTTTTAAAGTCAAGTTTAAGCCCGATGATGTCACCCTCAAATTATGTGAGGAAGTAGGTACAGACTTTGCCCAAGCCTTGAAAAAGGCTAAAAAAGTCCGTGTCCCCCAACAAGCGGCAACTCCTGTGGAACAAGCAATTGGCCGGATTGTTGGTTCCGTCTGTGTCCTCAGTGCTAAACAGGGAGATGTGTCAACGGGGATGCTCGGCGCTTGGGTTTCTCAAGCTACATTCAACCCACCTGGAATTACTGTTGCCATTGCTAAAGAACGAGCCATTGAATCCCTGTTGTACTCAGGGGGGAGATTTGCCTTGAATATTCTCCCTGAGGGGACAGAGCAGGAGTACATGAAGCATTTTCGCAAGTCTTTTGCTCCTGGAGAAGACCGATTTGCTAACTTTTCTACAGCAGCTGCCGATAATGGTTGCACAGTCCTAATTGATGCTTCCGCTTATTTGGAATGCTCCGTCAAAGAACGCTTGGAATGTGGCGATCATTGGGTAGTATATGCGATTGTGGAGAATGGGAAGTTACTGAAGCCAGATGCTATAACTGCCATTAACCACCGGAAAACGGGGACTCATTATTAAAAGAATTTGAGATTTGGGTCTCCCCTCTCAATTGCCAGGAATGAGCAGTTCAGCTATTTACTGAACTGCTTATTCTCGGATGATTTTCCCTTAGGTTTTCTGAATAACCTCAAGACTTAATAATGTCGCGAGTATCCACTGTTGTTATTTTTTCCCCAGCTACCACCGCCAGAGCGAGTACCTTTCTCTTCCCGTGGTCTAGCTTTATTAACTTTCATTACACGCCCCATCCACTCGGCACCGTCTAGAGCCTGAATAGCTGCTTCTTCGGCTGCTGCTGACTCCATTTCTACGAAACCAAAGCCTCGTGCGCGTCCTGTTTCGCTGTCTGTGGGCAGTTGAACTCGCTTTACAGTACCGTACTCAGAAAACACCTTAGAAAGGTCGTCTTGTGTGACGTTGTAGGATAGGTTCCCTACGTAGATTGACATGAAACTCTCCAGAATCCATTGATGCTAAGGTGTGTATCCGGAGATCTGCTTGCCATTATTGCTAAATACAAGATTCAGTACTGCCGAATTTACGCCTCTAGATGTATTCTAACATAAATCCTCTCTAGGCAAGGTTAAATTTACCCATTTGTGCTGAGATTGTGGTAGGATAGCCGCTCTTTTTAAATCAGGTTGGCAGCGGCTCTATCTATACTGTGAACTGAATTGCCGAGCTTGCACAGGTAATGGTTGTATATCTTACTTAGCTTTTGGACTAGGGCTGAGTTGATTCTGGCACAACCTCAACAGATCCTGTTACTTGACGATTTTTCTCTGAGCATAGAAAAATTTTATAAGATGGATTGAATTAAGCACATTTTCGAGTGTAGTCTATATATATTGTTCAACAATTTAACTATGAAAAGGAAGATGTCTCTAGTTATGTACCCAATTCTACGGTTAATACTTGTTTTACATAGTACGGTTTAACCAGTAATATTCATGGCAGCAACTTTGTCATAATAGATACTGAATTACTTATGGAAGTTCAAAAGGTAAATAATATCCCATGAAAACTTTCATGAGGGCAATCATTATCTAGAAAAAAAGAACTCCGTAGCAAAAATCAACCCAATAGCCCAAGATTTGGATAGATATTTGCTATAACACCGAAAAATTGTTACTTTTGATAGATGTTCTTAAAGCCAAGTACTTCTCACGCAACAAACCTCAGTCTAGGTTTCGGCATCCTTAATCTTTGCGGTTAAGCTAAGCGTATTGTGTTTCTTAAGCGTTGATAGTAAGTATGTGGGCATGAACAGATATCATTACGCCAAAAACTCTGCGAAAAAAATCATCTATGGGATGCCGATTGAGAATTGTTTTGACTGAACAAGAAAAGCTAACTCTAGAAGAGTTGAGGAAAGCTAAAGACGTTCCCCAACGCACTAGAGATCGCGCTCAGGTTTTGCTTTTGAATGCTCGTGGCTTAAAAAACGAGCAAATTGCTCAAGGCTTAGACTGGGCAATTTCCACAGTGCGTCAAACCCTGCACCGTTGGGAAAAGTTTGGCTTAGCGGGTTTGTGGGATGCTCCAGGTCGAGGGGGTAAACCACGCTATTCAGAATCGGACTTACTCTATTTAGAAAATTGTCTAGATCAGGAGCCAGAGTCCTATAACTCTAAACAACTCGCCAAAAAATTGGCATCTGAGCGGCAAGTACACTTGAGTCCTGATCGATTACGACGGGTACTTAAAAAAAGATTACAGTTGAAAAGCACGTCTACAAAACCCAGTATGCACGACGTTAGTTAAGTTGGAGGATAGATTGCTTGTACTATTGCTAGTTACGAGGAAAGAGGAAAAGGGAAATGCTGTTCCCTCTTCCTTGCTTGGAAATATAAACAAGGTATGTTCTGCATAGCTATCAGCACTAAGTTGGAAATTTATGCAAGTTTAGCCATAAATTTCCACTTTTTTACATAGACGATCACTTTTTTGTCCAAAGTAAGAGTGATCGTTTTTTGTCTGGGTCCAAACTATACCGTAATGCAGTGGTTTCAGCTAAAAAACAAAGTCCACCTAACACTTATGTGTGGGTGGACTAGAAAACTTGAGTGGATCCGAGCAGAGTCGAACTGCTGTCCAAATTGGGTATTGACCCCCCGCTCATTCACAGGTTTAGCCTTTCTGACCCTCAAGGCGGGAATCGTTCATTATCCCGAACGTAGGATGCTCTGATTAAGTCTTAGCTAGCAAGCCAACCAGAGAACACTTGCTAGAGTATCCGTTGGGGTTTGTCCCTAGCCCTTAACGGAGTCGGACTAAAGACGCTCGAACCTGTGAGAGGTGTTTAGGCAGCTACTAGAGCTTCCCGACGAGCAAATTTTACGATGTTATTCGCATTTACTATTTTTTGAGCCTTTGATTTGCGAGAGATGACTCACTCTCGACCTGAATCACAGAGTAGCGTTCGCCAACCTGTCGAAACCGTTACGGACCCATGTGGCTCATAAATCTAATTATAGTCTGTTTTTTCCAACTTGCCACTACCAGGGTGAGAACATCCCCCAAACCTCTGTATTTACTTATGCTTAATCATATACAAGGTAAAATTTTCCTGAGTCATAATACTTTCGTCAAAATGTTTGACATTGGATATAACGTAACTGGAGTTAAAATATTGAGGTATTAAGGAGGTAAACTCCAGATCTTTGGTGTTATCTGGTGTATGATTTAGTAGTAACAGTGTATCTCGACTATTTGTGTAGACGAATTTTCTGGCACTTTCTATAACTTCCCGAATATTTAAATTCTCTCTTTGATCATCCCAGATGATAAAAGTACCCAGGCGATCACTTTCTGGATAGTAAATTTTTCTATCTAAATAACCGGCTTGTGTGGATGCTGAGGAATCCACACTGCCAATAATAGGTATATGGTTGAAATTTTGCTGGCGAATAAAATTAGCAACTGCTTTACTTTCAGAAAAAGGATGAACAATATCACTAGAAAGGGCAAAAACTCCACCTACCATATTAACAAATAAAATTCCCCAGAAAAGTATTTGATGGTATTTCTTAGCTGATTGATGAATATTGAAAAAATTGGAGATTAATCTAGGCATTCGGAGATTAATAAAATTAACCCAAAAATTTGACTCTTGATAGTAATGTGAAATCCATAGACAAGCAATAAGTAAAATAAATAAATGCCCGTGGTGTCTAATATATCCAAAAAATTTTACGTAAGTAAAAAGTAATATTCCTAATGTGCCACAAGTGTACATAAAAAGCACAACTGGCTTCCGCCAAAATAAACCTATGACGAAAATGATGATCGAGACAGAAATAATTAATCTATATAGTTGTATTCCCAGTAGAGAATCATTAAACCTTGCTTGAGGAAAAGAGGAAATTAAGGCAAATACTGCCTCTCCTGTTACCCAATCAACTAGGCATTTATTCCAAAAGTTATACTCCCAAACTGTAGGAATTGCTATGTAACTCCGAGTTAAAGTATACAGTGAATCCGTAAATCGGGGCCAATAAAACTCAAAATTCCAAGCTGACGCAAAATCAGCATCAGCAGGGGGAATGATTTGAATCAAGCAAATAATAATACCTGAGATAAATATGAATATGCTAAGGATAATATCCCATTTTTTTTGAGGCAGTTTTGGTTGTTTTAAAAGGTAATCAAAAACTAAAGTTAATCCTAGTGTGATGGCAATTATTAACCCATATATATTAGTATTAGATAGCAAGAACAGTACTAAAGACAATAATAAATAACCTTTTTGCCGATAGGGAAATAAAGCACAAAATACATAAACAAATAGCACTCCTATGGCATAGTCTCTACTGATAAGACAGTATTCAAATAATGATAAATAACCGAATGCCAGTAACCATTTTTGCAGATTTGTAAAGGGGGAGAATTTAGCTAATATATATACAGTTACAGTGGCAATAAATAGATGGTAAATTTGCATGAATAAGGGATTATGTGTAAACCTTGTAATCAAATACAAACCTAGATACCATAATCCTGGGTGTCCTTCGTATCTCAAGTTTTGGAATAGATGTATAATTGATGAGCTATCCCTAGCTATCATCCAAGCTTGGAACTCATCTCCCCATATTTCATGATTGAGAATACCGATAAAACCGACAGTAAAAAAACTCAACACCAAGGGAATACTATGACGATTACTGTTCATTTAGCTTAGGTGTAATTCCAAAGGTTAAGCAACTGAAGGCAAAGCGACTCAGCTAGAAATTTGTAGTCATTTATATTCTCGTTAGCACTAGCTTCTTCCTGATATTCGCTATCGGAATTCACTGCCCAAAGATCATGTTTACCTGGTGTTGAGATATTCTCCGCTGCAAGAATTCCCATGAGTAAGCTATGGTCTTGGTTATTATATTTAAATGCACCATATCGTCCCACTAGTTGGAGATTAGAAAATTGCTGCATATAGCTTTGAATAGATGCTAGTGCTTGTTTATAGTTGCCTGCATAGATTGGATAGGTACGCGGTAAGCGGACAATAAATCCCCCAGATACTTGTTCATTATGTAACAGTCCAATTTTCTTGAGTTCGGATTCTGCTTGAGCTAATAATTCAGCTTCTGACCGATGCCACATCGAATCATCTATATTACACCAGTACTCACAACACAAAGGTGTTTGATATTCATTTGGCAGCATCTCCTTGGACCAATTAGCAAAATTAGTAACTCGTCCTAGCATGACATCTGGGTCATTTATATAAAGCCAGTTATCAGGAAATAAGTTACCACATTCAACAATCAAATAGACTAAAATTGTATTTCTAAACCTGAGTGATTTAGCAGATGATATCACCTGTTCAGGTGCTGGTTTATTGAGTAGCTGCACCAATAAATTAATGGGAATTGAGGAGATAACTCCATCACAGGTTACTGTTTTTTCGGTTCCTGTTTGGCAATCTTTCAGTGTAATTTGCTTAACTTGAAATTTGTCATGATGTATCTGTACAACTTCTGTATTTAGGAGTACAGTTTGGTTATGTCTTTGCAGATATTTATGGATATTTTCATAAAGCTGACCTGACCCTAATTTGGGAAACTGAAATTCATCAATGAGGGTTTTGACTTTACCGTCATTTCCTAATAAGGCGTTACGAATTGCTTTTAACAAAGACAACCCTTTAATCCTCTGACTTGCCCAATCAGTACTAATTTCTGTACAAGGGATACCCCAGAGTTTTTCAGTGTATCCTTCAAAAAATATTTCAAATAGTCGCTTACCAAATTTTCCGGTCACCCATTCAGCAAAGTTACGAGGATAGCGATTAGGAAACAGTTGAGACTTACTATAGGATGCTATAATCTTGAAACTCTCTAATGGACCTAATACTAGCAGTGTTTCAAAAGCCTTCAGGGGGTAGCTAAAGTATCTACCACCATAAAAAATCCGGGTTAGACGATTGACTAATACTTGGTCTGTCCCTAGAACTTCATCCCAAAGTTGAAGTACAGGGGCTATTTTCGTGAAAAATCGATGGGGACCATAGTCAAGAATAAAGCCCTGATACTCAATACTTTTTGCTAGTCCACCTACTTTGGCTTCTCTTTCTACCACTACCACTGAGTAACCTTGCTTCGTCAGGTTATAAGCGCTGGCTAGACCGGCCGGTCCTGCACCTAAAACGTAAATTGTTTCAGCCTTGTGGGGAGGATTGACATAGTTAACCTCTTGATTCATAAGAAAACTCGGTAAGTGAGAAACGAGCGTGGCTTGAGAGAAAGAGAGGGAAACAACGCGGCGACTTTAGAGAACCCCATAAAATGATTGATCCTGCCATCCTAAACTCCACTATCCCTTCGTTCAGCCGATAGACAGAGATTCTCCCTTGAATTGCATTCCGTCCACCATCAGAGTGGATCATTTATTTCTTGGCTTTCTCTTAGTCCCAGTGAATCTTTTGTTTTTAGCCCAAACAAGTGCAAGATTATGGCCAATGGATGCCCAAAATGCCTGCACTTGGCTGGAAAATCTGGGGTTGAATCGGAGCAAATTTCCTCCGAAGCCATCATTTTTAGGTCTGTGTGGCATCAGGATTCGCTTAGTGGAGTTTTTCAGGAGACCCTGTTTTGGGATGATAAGTACTTGAACAGAATTAATTACACAAACTCTGGGGTGGAATCCTTTATCTAGATATTAGTTTGTAAATATTTCTGTTCGGTTACTTATATCCATTGGATGAAATTTTAGCAGAATTAGGCAGAAAAATGATGACCTAGGTAGTAACTGATAGAAGAATACGACTACTATGCGAATCTGGTTTAATGGGCAAGAAATGATTTTTGTAGGCTCTTCACTCTTAATTCTTAAGAGGAGTAGCGGTGTACGCAGTTTTTTTCAAAAATCACATAGGATTCCTATAGTTAGGGTCTGCTGAAAAACTCTACAAATCGAATCTAGGTGACACACAGTGCCTAAAATGGGGACTTCGGGTGTAGCCACGCTCGTTTCCCACTTACCGAGTTTCCTTATGATTTCTGTTGAGAACTGTAGAGGCAGATTTCCAGTAAAATACCTACGCTCATTTGCTACATGAGTGTAGGTATTTCACCTATTCCTTTCAATTTCCAGTCCAAAATTAAGTCAATGCCTCTGCACCACCTACAACCTCCAGAATTTGCTGGGTGATTGCAGCTTGACGGGCTTTGTTGTAAGACAAAGAAAGGGTCTTGATCAATTCACTGGCGTTATCGCTGGCATTATTCATGGCTGTCATCCGTGCGGCTAGTTCACTAGCTGCCGATTCTTGCAGTGCCCGCAATAGCTGGCTGGACAGATACAGGGGTAGGAGAGAATTGAGTATTTCGACTGGATCTTGTTCAAAAATCATGTCGCGGGGGAGAGCACGGACTTGACTGGTAACTTTCTGGCGTTCTACTTCAAGTTTACCAGTACGAGTTGTCAACCGGAAGATTTCGTCCTCTGCTGTTTCCAACCCTTGGGTATCCGTAGGCAACAGGGTTTGGACTACGGGACGGGAACTCACCAGAGAGACAAATCGAGTATAAATTAACTCGATCCGGTCTACTTTTTCCGACAGGAATAGAGAAAGCAGTTCGTCGGCAATTTTGGAGGCTTCAGCAGCAGTGGGAATTTGTTCTAAACCGCTGTAGGTAGCATCTATGGGTTGATTGCGTCGCTGGAAGTACTGGATAGATTTGCGCCCTACGGGGATGAGGGTGTAATCTATGCCTTTTTCCTTCAGTTCTTTGATCCGGTTTTCTGCTTGACGGATAATGTTTGTATTATACCCACCACATAGTCCCCGATCGCCTGTAATGACTAGTAGTCCTACTGTTTTGATTTGGCGGTTTTTGAGTAGGGGTAGATCTACATCTTCAAACCGCAATCGGGTTTGCAACCCGTATAGCACTTGTGCTAAACGGTCAGCAAAGGGACGGGTGGCAATTACCTGTTCTTGGGCCCGGCGGACTCTGGCAGCAGCTACTAGCCGCATGGCTTCGGTGATTTTTTTCGTGTTCTTGACTGATTGGATGCGATCGCGTATGGCTTTGAGATTAGGCATTGAGATTTTGGATTAGGGGGGAAGGAATTTGAGATTAGGGATTAGGGGAGAACAGATCAATCTCTCCTCCCCCTAGGATTAGGCTGTGGCTTTGAAGATCTTTTTGTATTCGGTGAGGGCTGCTTTTAGGGCTGCTTCTTCTTCCTCACCCAGTACTTTCTTGGTTTGTACTGCTTGGTAGTATACGGTGTTGCTGGTTTTGAGGTAATCTCTTAAACCTTTGGTGAAGGTAGTTACTTGGTTGACAGCTATATCATCCAAGTAGCCGTTAATGCCTGCGTAGAGAATTGCCACTTGCTCAGCCACTGAGAGGGGCGCGTTTTGGGATTGTTTGAGGAGTTCGCGCAACCGTTGTCCCCGTGCTAGCTGGTCTTGGGTGGTTTTATCTAGGTCGGAGGCAAATTGGGCAAAGGCCTGGAGGTCATCAAACTGCGCTAGTTCTAATTTGATTTTGCCCGCGACTTTTTTCATGGCTTTGGTTTGGGCTGCTGATCCGACGCGGGATACGGAAATCCCAGGGTTTACAGCGGGACGAATGCCAGAGTTAAATAGGTCGGAGGAGAGGAATATCTGACCATCGGTAATGGAGATGACGTTGGTGGGGATATATGCCGACACGTCTCCGGCTTGGGTTTCGATGATGGGGAGGGCGGTCATGCTACCTTTGCCAAGTTCATCGCTGAGTTTAGCTGCCCGTTCTAGAAGGCGGGAGTGGATGTAGAATACATCTCCAGGGTATGCTTCCCGTCCGGGGGGACGACGGAGCAGGAGGGACATTTGCCGATAGGCTTGGGCTTGTTTGGATAGGTCGTCGTAGACTACTAGGGTGGCTTTGCCTTTGTACATGAAGTACTCAGCAATGGTAGCTCCAGTGTAGGGAGCTAGGAATTGGAGGGTGGCTGGTTCGCTGGCACTGGCGGCAACGACCACGGTGTAGTCTAGGGCACCTTTTTCTTGTAAGGTTTGGACGACGTTGGCGACGGTGGAAGCTTTTTGACCGACGGCAACGTAGACGCAAATCACATCTTCTTCTTTTTGGTTGATGATGGTGTCAATGGCGATCGCTGTTTTGCCTGTTTGTCGGTCGCCGATGATCAATTCCCGTTGTCCTCGACCGATGGGAATCATGGAGTCGATAGCTGTAATCCCGGTTTGCATGGGTTCGTGGACGGAACGACGAGCGACGATACCGGGGGCTGGGGATTCAATTAGGCGGGTTTCTGTGGTCTTGATCTCTCCCTTGCCGTCGATAGGCCGACCTAAGGCATCTACGACACGCCCAACTAAGGCTTCTCCCACTCCTACCTGAGCAATTCTGCCTGTGGCTTTGACTGAGCTACCTTCTTGGATATCTCGGCCTTCCCCCATGAGTACGGCGCCTACGTTGTCTTCTTCTAGGTTTTGGGCGATGCCAATGGTCCCATCTTCAAATTCTAATAGTTCCCCGGCCATGGCCTTTTCTAGTCCGTAAATCCGGGCAATCCCATCACCAACTTGAAGGACTGTGCCAACGTTAGCAACTTTGACTTGTTGGTCGTATTGCTCGATTTGTTGCTGGATAATGCTACTGATTTCGTCAGGTCTGATTGAAATGCTCATGTGTCTATAGTTAACAGTTATGGGTTGAATTTTAGCTTCCGCTTAAGCGCAGGGAGAGGCGACGCAGCTGACCCCTTAAGCTGGCGTCAATTACCTGGGAGCCGACTTTGATGATGACGCCACCGATCAGATCACGGTCTATTTTGGTTGCCGTTTCTACTTGCCTAGCTTGGGTGAGGGCAATCACCCTTTGTCTGATGATTTCGATTTGTTCTGGTGTTAGGGGCACCGCAGAGGTGACCTCAGCTAATACGGTTTGATTTAGCTGCCGTAATAGTACCAAATACTGCTGCAAAATCGGCTCCAACAGGTATATACGCCGTTTGTCTACCAACAGCAGCAGGAAGTTGTGTAGGTACGGGCTTGTACCTTCCCCCAGTATTGCTGTGAGCAGAGATTTTTTACTTTCTGACTGAACAAAGGGGTGTCCTAGGAAGTCTTGTAGCTGCTTGTTATCCGAGAGCAGACTCAACAAGGTACGCGCATCCTCCCCCAATTGTTCTGTTAAGTTTCGAGATTGGGCCAGGGATAGTAGTGCCTGGGCGTAGGGTTGGGCGATTTCGGTTGCTACTAGTTTCGTTGTCATAGGTTGCCTCCCAGTTGGGCGATGCTGCGGTCAATGAGGATTTGTTGAGCATCGTCGGCAATCCCGCCTTGTAGTTGGGATTCAACTTTTTGCAATGCCAAGGTGACTACTCTCTGCCGCAGTTGAGCGATCGCTTTATCTAGTTCTGCACTTAGGTCTGCTGCTCCTGCTGCTTGCAGGCGCTCAATATCTACGGCAGCTTGGGATAAGATTGCCTCCCTTGTTGCTTGAGCTGTGTCGGCGGCTGCTTTGGTGATTCTTTCGGCTTGAACTGTGGCCTGTTCTAGCTGTTGCTGTGCCTCTTTGAGTCTCTCTTGTGCATCCTTAGCCCGTTGCTCTGCATTCTTAATTGCTGTTTCAATATTTTCCTGACGGGTTTTCAGGGTGTTACCCAAAACCTTGCGTCCGAAGATGAACAGTACAGTAATAATAATCACCAGGTTAATTAGGTTGGTGTCTAAAAAATTCGTGTTTAGACCAAAACCACCTTCTCCCTCCCTGCCTACCAATTCACCTCCGACGGCACTGGCTTGGGCCATCAACAGTACAAAACTCACCATGATTTTTCATCCACAACTGTGCGGCCATTGCTTAACATTATCTGACGCTGCCAAAGCTTAATTGGCAGGGGTGTCTTTACAATAGTTTTTGCTCTTACTAGCGTCTTACTTGATCGGCCCCTAAAAGCTTTTCGAGGATTTGGTGACTCAGAGCATCCACCTGTTTCTCTAACTGCGTTAGAGCTTGTTGTTTTTGCTGCTCAATTTCACTAGCTGCTTTTTCTTTTTGGATCTGGGCTTCTTGTTGGGCTACAGCAATTTTCTCGGCAGCAATCTTTTCAGCTTCGGCTTGAGCTGTAGCAATTACTGTTTGAGCTTGCCGTCTGGCTCCCGCTAGCTCTTGCTCATATTGTTGAGCTAATTTCTCTGTTTTTACTAATTGCTCCTGGGCTGCTAATTGCTGGTTGCGGATGTATTCACTCCGTCCATCAATGGCATTTCCCAGTGGCTTGTAAAGGGTTGCATTCAGTATTAAGGCTAGAACTAGAAACTGGATTGCCATCAGAGGCAGGGTGGCGTCTAGATCAAAAAGTCCCCCTTCTTTGGCAACCTCTTCTACAGCCAGTAAGGTGATCCAGTGTGTCATGGTTGCTGATTCCTATCTACTATATTTAGTCCGTAAGTTGTGAGTGCCAAGTGGTGGGTTAGGAGGTGAACTCCTAACTTTTGGACTCAGCACTCAGCAAGACTTAGACGAAAGGATTAGCAAACAACAGCACTAGAGCAATTACTAGACCGTAAATGGTTAGCGCTTCCATGAATGCGAAGCTTAACAGCAATGTACCGCGAATTTTGCCTTCTGCTTCTGGCTGACGAGCAATACCTTCTACAGCTTGTCCTGCTGCATTACCTTGACCGATACCAGGGCCGATAGCGGCCAAACCAACAGCTAGAGCAGCAGCTAATACGGAAGCAGCAGCAACCAATGGATTCATGATATTTTTTCCTTGCTTTACTGAATCGAACGGATCTTGATGTTGTAGTTGATCTTTTAAGTCAGTGGTCTGACTTTCATCTGAGGGGGTTTAATGTCCCTCATGCTCTTCGCCCCCATGGTGGTCTTCTATCGCTTCACCGATGTAAGCAGCTGCTAGGGTGGCAAAAATTAGTGCCTGAATGGCACTGGTAAATAGTCCCAAAGCCATCACTGGCAAAGGTATGAATAAGGGTACTAGCAGTACCAGCACTCCTACGACCAGTTCATCAGCTAAGATATTACCGAATAACCGGAAGCTCAGGGAAAGGGGTTTGGTGAAGTCTTCAATGATTTTGAAAGGCAACATAAATGCTACTGGTTGCACATAGTTGCCAAAGTACCCTAACCCCTTTTTGCTGAACCCAGCGTAAAAGTACGCTAATGATGTCAGCAAGGCTAAAGCAACTGTTGTATTGATGTCACCTGTAGGTGCTGCAAGTTCCCCTTCTGGTAGCTTAATTAGCTTGAAAGGAACAAGGGCCCCTGACCAATTTGACACAAAAATGAACAAAAACAAAGTGCCGACAAATGGCACCCAAGGGCGATATTCTTTTTCGCCAATCTGGCTTTTTGCCAAATCTCGAATGAATTCTAGGGCATACTCCATTAGGTTCTGTAGCCCACTGGGAATTCTCTTGATGTTGCTGCTTGCAGCTAAGGAAGCAAGTACTAGCACACCAACAACAAACCAGGAGGTGAGAAATACCTGTCCATGTAGCTTCAAGTTACCTATTTGCCAGTACAGATGTTTTCCCACTTCCAATTCGGCAAGTGGAACAGAATAGAAGTTCAGAAAATTCAGCATTTTCTTTCCAAATCAATCATTTCTCCGATATTACCTGGAGAAAAAGGGCTAATTTGCAGTGTGGTCTCCCATGAGACTTTTAAGGTTACCGAAGCTTTTGTGAGTCAGAGATAAACGCCACCCTAACTACGTAGATGATGAGTGTGGCTTTGTAGGTGAGAAATCCCAGGAATATGGGCATTATTTGCAGCTGACTCCACTGCGATGCTAGCAGAATCAGAGCGACTAATAAAGCTAACCGAGTTTTGCTCAGATGCTTTTTTTCTCTGCTCAAACGCTCAACATCTTTCGCCAACATCCTCAAGTAAAGCAGACCTGCACACGCTCCTAGTAAGTAATTCAGGGCAATGTGTAGGGAGTAAAATATCCAGACAGAGACGAAAATCATCGCTGTGAGGAGAATTGTGATTCCTAGCAACTCCTGATAAAGTTGATAGAAATCCTCCATAAAGGGGTTCGCTGGTTCTGCGCCCTCAAAACCAGGTTGAGTATCTTGTTGGGTTGTCGGCGTAGGGATGATTGATTCGTCTAACAAGCTCACGAGACTTGAAACCATTACAGCTAACTATGGTGACTGCATATTCAGTCATCTGAATCATATCATGAGGTGGTAACAGTTCTTTAGAAAAAAACAATTAAAAGGGATTGGGGACTGGTGCCCAAAGGGTGTATTTTTACCTACATTATGACAATTAAAATACCGCTTCAGCAATTTTTAGCTCAAGCGGATGATATACTGAATCTATTTATACTGAAGTTAGTAATAAAAATCAGTGTTTAACTGCGTAGATGCTTAGCCTATTTTTTGAGCTGCCGCTTGTCTGCGTTTCATCCACCAACCAAGACCAATGGCCACGAAGGACCCACCCACTGGTAGAGGTTCGGGAACACCTTGAAGAGGAGAGTAATCGTCTGTACCAGGTACAACTGGTACGTCTACAGTACCTGTAAAAGTGGTTGTGACACCGTTATACATTTCAGTAATTGAATAGTATGCCGTAGCTAATTGGTAATCACCAGTAGGAGCTACTATCGTAAATTCTAGGGCCCCACTACCAACTACACCGGATAGGTCGTTGTTAACAGTCCCAAAAGGATCATTGCCTGTAGAGACCGAGGCACTGGTGGTTGGAACGGTAGCGCTGCTGGCAAGGAGATCTACTGTGGTTCCTCCTACTAAAGTGTCGAGGAAGTCCCACGTTGAGCCAGATCCAATATTTTCTTGATTACCAGAACTATTGCTTTTAGTGTACTCGATCTCGTAGGTGAAGGTTGTATCACCTGATGAAGTCGATGTACCCAGAAGCTGAATACTGGCTGCTGAAGACGCCTTCGCACTAACGGTTACGAGAAATATAGCAGTGCCTACCGCTAGGGCTGCCCTTTTAGCTAATTTCATTTGACTACTTTATCCTTTGATACGCAAAATCATACTTCGATCTCATTTGTTACAAGATACGGCATTTTCCGGACTTTTCCGGAATTTCTTGAGAAAAACCTTAAATTTTGTTTAAATCTTTAAATTCCTGGTTACCCCTGGGAGAATTTACTGTGATCCAATGTCTCTATCTGAGAGGTCGAATCAAAGATTTTTGGTTAAAAGTAGTCAATGGGAGAAATTGGTATCCGTTGATCACCTATGAAGCAGCCTTCATTATATGAAGATTCTGTGAAGTTATTCATGAAATTACGTACCGACTTGATATGAGGATTCCGTTAAGGTGTCAGTAAAATCAACTGTTGCTGGAGTAGTATTCTCACCCCGTCCAACCCTAGTTGTAGGCTGGGCAAAATTTCTGCCACTGTGGATGAGCCATCGCACCGTTGGAGAAACTCCAACTCCGTAGCTGACAGGTGGACAACTTGGTAGTCGTAATTAAATAGATACTGGCTGGGAAATCCCTGCATACAGGGATTTAGTTCGGGGATTGAGGCTAGTAGAAGGTTATCATCTGACCAGTCAGTTTTCATCAAGGGAGGACGGGAGAGGAAAAATTCGTAATGGGTAACTTCTGGATCAAGTAATTCGATGAGTCGGTAGCGTTGGCGTGTGCTCAATCCCTGTGCTCTGTTGATTAATTCTGGTGCCTTTCCCAACAGCCGTTCTAACTGCCAGAAGCTGGGATTGGAGAAGCCGACAAAATCCAGACCAGAAGCATCAATTAATTCAAACAGTGTCTCAATGTTGTAGTCCACTTCCTGGGGATGAAGGTACATATCCGCAAAACACTCATCTCGTTGATTGTCCCAGGACCAGCGTTGTTGTTCTCGCTGGAGGAGCCGATTTTTTTCCGGGAGTACTGCAAATATCTGCCGTCCGACTTGGACTCCATCCTGGTAATCACCTTGATGGAGGAGAGCAATTGCCTTTTGCATCAGTTGAATTTCCCAACGTCCCAACTCCCCGTAGACGAAAATATGCATCAACCCACCAGGAGCTAACTTCCGTGCTAAAGCTTGAATGCCCCCAATGGGGTCGGGTAGGTGGTGCAGGACCCCAACACAGTTAATTAGCTCAAACTCCCCTTGTAACTCTTCCACTTGATCCACACTCAGGTGATGAAATTCAACCCGGTTAGCACCGGAGCGCCGACAACGCTCCCTCCCTATATCCAAAGCCTTGACACTGAGGTCAATTCCTACCACAAATGCTTTGGGGTTAAGGTGAACCAGATACTCTGTACCTACACCTGTTCCACAACCTGCATCTAAAATCCGGATAGATTCCCTAGCAGGTTTGCGACCACTGCAAAAATTATAAGCAGCTAGCCAATTCCACCGCCAATTGTAACCAGGGGGAGGTTCGTCCAGTAGGGGTTCAGGTGGGAAAGGGTAAGTATTGTAAAGTTTCGCAACCGCAGCACTAACAGCTTGGGGGTCTGACATGATCATTAACAGCGCAGTACTGCTAAAGTTTAGCGGATTCAGGGGGGTATCATTTAATTTTCAGTTTGTACACACTTCTTAATAAATCAACAGTGAACCCGCAAAACGTTCTAATCTAAAAGCTGACTGGATTAATTTACTGGCAGTTTTGGTGGCAGAAATCTTAGATACATATCCAAAAGTATGTGTCAAGCCCCAAAGCAACTCAGACTGAATATTTTTTATGATGGGAGTTTTACAAAACCAATGAGTGTCAAGGCAAGTGGTGGAAGCTCAGTTGCGCGGCCGCAACTATATCAAACTCTAGCTGTAGCAACAATTTCCCAAGCGGAGCAGCAAGACCGCTTCTTGGGTAGTGGTGAGCTAAATGAACTAGCAAGTTATTTTGCATCGGGGGCAAAGCGGTTAGAAATTGCCCAGATTCTCACGGAAAATTCTGAGATTATCGTATCTCGCGCTGCCAACCGGATTTTTGTCGGCGGTTCACCGATGGCTTTCTTAGAAAAGCCAAAGGAACCAGAACTAGCCCTAGTTGATGCTGGTAGAACTCTCAAAGAAGGGATGAAACTAGGAACTGTCACCTACGTTGAAACTCGGGGTGGATTCCTAGAAAACCTCCGGTCCATATTCAACACCTCCCCCAGTGGACCGATACCTCCAGGCTTCAGACCAATCAACGTTTCCCGTTACGGTCCTGGTAACATGGCCAAGAGCTTGCGGGATTTGTCCTGGTTCTTGCGCTACGCTACCTATGCTATCGTCGCTGGTGAACCAAATATCATTATCGTCAATACCCGTGGGTTGCGCGAAATTATTGAAAATGCCTGTTCTGGTGAAGCGACCCTAGTGGCATTACAAGAGATCAAAGCTGCCTCCCTTTCCTACTTCCGCAAGGATGCCGAGGCTACAGAAATTGTCTCTCAATATATGGATGTTTTGATCACAGAATTCAAAGCACCTACTCCCTCTAACAAACTCCGTCAACGTCCCTCCGGTGACCAACAAGGGCTGCAACTACCCCAAATTTACTTTAGTTCCGCTGAAAGACGGCCTAAGTTTGTCATGAAACCTGGGTTGTCTGCCGGCGAAAAAACTGAGGTACTCAAAGCTGCCTATCGGCAGATATTTGAGCGCGATATTACCCGTGCCTATAGCTTATCGATATCAGACCTAGAATCGAAGGTGAAAAATGGCGACATCTCAATCAAAGAGTTTGTCCGTCGCCTAGCCAAATCCCCTCTTTACCAAAAGCAGTTTTACCAGCCCTTTATCAATAGCCGAGTGATTGAATTGGCTTTCCGCCACATCCTTGGCCGGGGACCAAGTAGCCGGGAAGAAGTCCAAAAATACTTCAGCATTATTTCCCAAGGGGGTTTGGCAGCCTTAGTTGATGCCCTAGTCGATTCCGAGGAATATGGGGACTACTTCGGAGAGGAAACAGTACCTTACATCCGAGGTTTAGGTCAAGAGGCCCAAGAATGCCGTAACTGGGGACCACAACAAGACCTGTTTAACTATAGTGCGCCTTTTCGGAAGGTCCCCCAATTTATTACTACCTTTGCTGCCTACGAGCGCCCCCTACCCGACCAACACCCCTATGGTTCTGGCAACGACCCCTTAGAAATTCAGTTTGGGGCAATTTTCCCGAAGGAAACCCGCAACCCCAGCAGCCGTCCAGCTCCCTTTGGCAAAGATACCAAACGGATCTTAATCCACCAAGGACCAGGAATTAACAACCAAAATAGTAACCCCCAAGCACGGGGTGAAGCTCCCGGTTCCCTGGGTCCCAAAGTATTCAAATTGGATCAACTGCCTGGCACCATCGGCAAAAAAGCTGTCAAAGGTGCAAGTGTTAAATTTTCTGAAAGCTCTACCCAAGCACTAATTAGAGCTACTTACCTCCAAGTTTTTGGTCGGGATGTCTACGAAGGTCAACGCTTGAAGGTAGCGGAAATCAAACTCGAAAATGGGGAGATTTCGGTGCGCGAATTTGTCCGGGAATTGGCGAAATCAGACCTATTCCGCCAACTTTACTGGACATCCCTCTATGTTTGTAAAGCCATTGAATATATCCACCGTCGCTTACTGGGTCGTCCTACCTACGGTCGTCAGGAGAATAACAAGTATTTTGACATCGCTGCGAAAAAAGGCTTCTATGCCGTAGTTGATGCTATCATCGACAGCCTAGAATATAACGAAGCCTTTGGGGAAGATACAGTTCCCTACGAACGGTATTTAACTCCCAATGGCTTGGCGTTACGGAATCTGCGGGTTGGTACCATCCGGGAAGATGTCGGTGCTAAGGTCCAGAAGCAAGAAACACCCCGCTTTGTGGAATTGGGCACAGCCAAAGAAAACCGCACAGAACCAGACATTGAGTTCCGGATTAATCAAGGTGTCACCAAGCAGCGGGAACAAACTAGGATCTTCAAGTTGGTGGCAGGTAGAAGTGATGCCGTTTCCGTACAAACGGTTATTCGTGCCTCCTACCGCCAAATCTTCGAGCGAGATATTGCACCTTACATCAGTGGCAACGAATTTACTGAGCTAGAGAGTAAGTTGGCCAACAGGGAGATTACAGTTAAGGAATTCATCGAAGGTTTAGGTAACTCATCCCTCTACCTGAAAGAATTCTACACGCCCTACCCCAACACCAAAGTCATTGAGTTGGGCACCAAGCACTTCCTAGGACGGGCCCCCATCGACCAAGCTGAAATCCGCAAGTACAACCAAATTCTGGCTACCCAAGGGCTGCGGACCTTTATTAGCGTCCTCGTCGGTAGTACTGAGTATGGTCAGGTATTTGGTGAAGATACAGTGCCTTACCGCCGCTTCCCCACCCTGCCAGCGGCTAACTTCCCAAATACAGAGAAATTGTACAACCAGCTGACCAAGCAAAACGATGACCTAGTTGTACCCAGCTTCAAGACAGTCAAACCCCGGTTTGATGCCACCAAAGCCCCAATGTTGGCCAAGGCCATCGCTGATTTGGCAGCCCAAGAACGGCAAATTGACCGGACTCAGCCCTTATTCGTAGAATTGGGTCGTTCCTTCAGCAACGGTCGCGGACAATCAGTGGAAGTAGGGGTAGGCACAAGCCGCCGCAAACCTGCTCGCATCTATCGTCTGACAGACGGCACCAACCAGCCAGAAAGACAACTGGTCATCAATGCTATTTACACCCAGGTTCTGGATGTATTTAGTGGACAGATCCCCGATTACTACCGCCGGAGCGAATTAGACAGCAAATTGCGGAACAGTGAAATTACCGTGCGGGAATTTGTCCGGGAACTAGCCAGTTCGGACATCTATCGCCAACGCTTTTATACGCCCTATCCCAATACCAAGGTGATTGAGTTCCTCTTCCGTCACCTCCTAGGACGGGCACCTGCTACCCAAGGCGAAATCCGCCAATACAACAAGCTCCTAGCGGATAAGGGTCTACGAGCCGCTGTAGAGGCTATCGTCGATAGTCCAGAGTATACACGCTACTTTGGCGAAGATGTGGTACCTTACCAACGCTTCCCATCCCTGCCAGCAGGCAACTACCTAGGCAGCGTCCAAGCCGCCGCTGACCTGGTGAAACAATCGTGGTCTAGTTTGTCACCCTCTGTGTTAGCAGGATACTCTAGGGAAGGCTAGGGGACTGGGAATTGGGGACTAGGGAGTGAGGATTAGGGTCATCTAAAATCCAAAATTCTGCCTCCCCAACCCCCAAATCTGAAAAACAATATTACAAAGTATTAAGAGCAGTCATAAATGCTCAACATAATGCCGGAAAATGTTTGGCGGAAGGTAGCTGAGTTTTGAAGCTTGCGTAATGAATATTGACTCAAGCCATCTCGATATTATTAGGTAGCTATAGTTACCAAAAAATCGAGAAAACCAATAGCTACCATCAACAAAATCCTGGTTTCATTAGTTCTGGAGGAATCCATTAATGAGTATCATCACGAAAGCGATCGTGAATGCTGATGCAGAAGCACGCTACCTCAGCCCTGGCGAATTAGATCGGATCAAGAGCTTTGTTACAAATGGCACGCAACGCCTCCGCATTGTTCAAGTTTTAACAGAGAACCGCGAACGTCTAGTTAAACAAGCTGGCGAACGAGTTTTCCAAAAGCGCCCTGATGTTGTTTCCCCTGGTGGCAACGCTTATGGTCAAGAGCTAACAGCTACTTGCCTGCGCGACTTAGACTACTATCTCCGCCTCGTTACCTACGGTATTGCTGCTGGTGATGTTACCCCCATTGAAGAAATCGGTGTTGTGGGTGTTCGGGAGATGTACAAATCCTTAGGAACTCCTATTGAAGGTGTTGCTGAAGGTATCCGTGGCTTGAAGAGTGCATCTGCCACATTGTTGTCCGTTGAAGATGCCTCTGAAGCTGGTAGCTACTTCGACTATCTAGCTGGCGCTCTATCCTAAGGTAAAACTGTTTCTCTGCTGAAACAGAAGTATTCCCATAGTTTTGAAAACGAGGAATTAAAAAAATGGCTCAAGACGCAATTACCTCCGTAATTAACTCTGCGGACGTTCAAGGCAAATACCTTGACATCGCTGCTTTAGAAAAGCTCAAAGCTTATTTCTCTTCTGGTGAACTCCGGGTACGTGCTGCTAGCACCATCAGTGCTAACTCCTCCACCATCATCAAAGAAGCTGTAGCTAAGTCCTTACTGTACTCTGACATCACCCGTCCCGGTGGTAATATGTACACCACCCGTCGCTATGCTGCTTGCATCCGCGATTTGGACTACTACTTGCGCTATGCCACCTACGCTCTGTTAGCTGGCGATCCTTCCATCCTAGATGAGCGGGTACTAAATGGCTTGAAGGAAACCTACAACTCTTTGGGTGTTCCCATCAGTGCCACCGTACAAGCTATCCAAGCAATCAAAGAAGTAGCTGCTGGCTTAGTAGGTTCTGAAGCTGGTAAAGAACTCGGCGTTTACTTAGACTATATCTCCTCTGGCTTGAGCTAAGTGCTAGTTTGCACTTAATCAATTAATTGCTGTTTAATTAAGGTCTGGAAATCAAGTGTGAGTACTAGGGCGTTCTGTTGCTTACAATTGATGAGTATGAGTGGTCTAGTATTTGTGCTTGACTTCCAGCCCTGGAGCGATTAAGTTAAAAAATTTGCACTCAAGATTTTGATTTTGAGATAAAAAAGTTTTCCCAAACACTACAGGAGATTCCAAGATCATGGCCCGGTTGTTTAAAATCACAGCTGTTGTTCCCAGTCAAACTAGAATTCGTACACAACGGGAACTACAAAACACTTACTTTACAAAGTTAGTTCCCTACGATAACTGGTTCCGCGAACAACAACGCATTCAAAAAGCCGGTGGCAAAATCGTTAAGGTAGAACTAGCTACTGGTAGACAAGGTACTAACGCTGGTTTGTCCTAATTGCTATTAACATCTTGCGGAAGTCCCCACCCTCAGCATAGCAGGGTGTGTATAAGGAGTTGCCAAAAGACCGTGTTGAGTGCAGGATATTTTAGTTGCTACACAATTTTTCGCAGTAATAGCATGGTAGCAACGAGAAAAATAATATTTTAGAGATATGCCGGGGTTAGGAACTAGCCTCGTGGACGCTGATGATTCTAGCTCTACTTCAGGCAAGTAAAGCAGGAAGCAACTAGATCAAATGAAGCGTCAAAAATCCAACTCCGCTGGGGTGGTTGCAGAAACCCACCCCTCAACAAAGTAGGGGTGGGTAGTTCATTCAAAGATTATTTACGTGAAGTTGTCAGGAGGTCAATCAAGACCTCTTTTTTGTTTTGAGAATTTTGTCTACTGTGGATACATAGCTGACTTTTCCACAGAGAGGCAGTTCTTGCAGGAGACAGAAGTACGAATCTGACCCAACTTACAGTACCCCGCGTACTACGTTATGGGCAAGAGTTAAATACCTACCAAGGGTTTGCCTTGCTATCCCTTGCTGTAGAACCGTTCGCCTTTGGCGCACCGGAGGTGTACGATTAAACTGTTCCTTTTGGGTTAAACCAGTGTCGAATGGAACAGTACCGACCAAACAAAAGTCGTTCGCGATGGCTAAAATGGGAACTTCGGGGGTTGGTTTTTCAAATTCACCCCACAATTTTCTACCAAAGTGCAGGGATTTTGAATATGTATTTACCATAGTCTTGCACCTGTCTGGAATAAAAACGATTGAAACCCTTATTTAGAATAGGTTCTAGCAATATTGGGCAAGCCCTATGATAGCCACACCCCAACAGCCCAGAAAAATGACCCCTGAGGAATATCTCCAATGGGAACCTCAGCAAAACCTCCGCTATGAGTATGTCAATGGCGAAGTCTTTGCCATGGGGGGTGGGACAATTCCCCATAACGATATTGCGCTAAACCTTTACACTGCCTTGCGTCCGCTTATGCGTTCTAGAGGCTGTCGAGTTAATGTATCGGATGTCAAACTACAAGTTAGCCCCAGAAGTGCTTTCTACTATCCCGATGTCATCGTTAGCTGTCACCCCCAAGACCTTCAGTCCTGTAAGTTGATTGAACATCCTACACTCATTGCCGAAATCCTGTCCCCTAGTACAAGTGCTAAGGATCGGGGGGAGAAATTCAACTACTACCTAAAAATTCCTACTTTGCAGGAGTATATTTTGATTGATTCAGAAACAATTTCCGTTGAGCGTTACTCTCGCGGGGAGGGAAGAATGTGGCTTTACTATCCCTACAGTACTGAGGACATCGTCACTTTATCAAGTGTTGAACTTGTATTCCCCATTGAACTGCTCTATGAAGGGGTTGTACTGGAAACTTAACATTTAAAGTATCTAACAATTTAGTGTTAATTTATACTATTTTGATTTTCTAGAGTCGTTATACTCAACCAATAGGTTCTACCTGGGAATTGATGAAGTGGCAAAGCCACTTCATTTTTATTGATCACAGGTAAACCAGATCTTCAATCATTTGTCAGCGTATCTCGCCATTTATCACGGTTTTCCCTAATTTCTCCGTCAGGCGATCGCACAAAGTTCCATGTTCCCCACACCAAAGGTTTCTGTCTTTCTAGATGGGTGATAAACTGCATAATTGGCTGATCTGCTTTGATGGGTGTTTTTAAATTAAATTGGATGGTTTGGGAAATTTTTCTATCACCCTGAAGGAAGCGGGTACCAAACATTTTAGCCAGCCAAAATACAACCAAGTTGTATAATCTACCCCACGGGGAGTGACGTTTTTTCATCAGCAATAAGATCTGACCTTCTGTTCGTCCTTCTTCTAGAAGCCGCAAGGCAAACATAATGTGTATACGGAGAAAATCCAAGCCAAGGGTGACAATCCCCAGGGAACCATACCAATAGCAAATACTGTAAGTAACAATATTTTTGTAAAAGTGGCGAAGCAGCCGAATCAGGAAGGAATTTTTACTCAGATGAGTGGTGTTACTGAAGATAATAGCATTCTGATTCAGTTCCTCCTTTGCCAAAACTATTTCTAGAGGTAGATTGTGAACCGTCTCGAAGTGTTGAGCATCGATCGCATTTACCATCACCACATTAGGATGGCATTTGGCGACGAAGTGGGAGGCAAAAGCAACATCACACTCAGCTTGTTCTAACTCTGGAACGTAGGGTAGGGGTTGTTTTGGATCTTCCCCTGTCCAAATCCAGATCATCCCGTATTTCTCGGCGGTCGGCCAAGCTTTTAACTTCATAGGTAAAGGCTCTTCCAAACAGGGAATATCAACACAGATCCCCTCAGCATCAAACTTCCATCTATGGAAATAACAACGCAGTTCACTGCCCTCAACTGTACCTTCAGCTAGGTGAGCACCCATGTGAGGACAATAGGCATCAAAAATCACTGCTCTTCTGTCCTGACCTCGGTAGATTACTAGTTTTCTACCTAAAATTGTTATGGGTTTTACTTCACCGACGGTCAAATTACGTGAAGGTATTACCCAATACCACCCTTCAATAAAACGCGCTGGGTTGTTGAAAGTTTTCGGCTTACGGGTGGAGCGAAAATTCTGGGAGTTAACATCCATTTTAAGAAGTTTACTTTCAGTGAAGCGGTTAACTATAGACCTAGCATGGCAGTCTAGATAAAACAGTTATTTTCATCACTTCCGGTTTGAATAAAATCAAGCGTGTTATTGTTAACTCAAAATCAAAAACTACTTTTAATTGGTCAGGTAATAGAGCCGAGTGAAATTCCCGTTAGAACTATTTGTGATTACGAAATTCTCCAAATCTATGGGAATCCTATTTGATTTTGGCAAAAAAATCCGTACACTTTTAATCCTCTTAAGAGTTAAGAGCCTAAATAGATCCTTTCTCGCCCATCAAACCGAATTCCTATATGATCGAGGTAAACTCCCCTGTGGTGAAATGAAAGTCAAACTAGGGGAAAAGATCAGGAATTAAGGGACTACTTTTAGGATTATCCAAAATTGTCCGAATTAATCTGCTGTAACAACGGTGAGAGTTCTTGATTCAACCAACCAGCCCGAACAAACTCAGCATAAGTATTAGCCTCAATTGCTAACAATTCCTCTCGTAAATGCTCTTCCATAAAATTACGTAGATTAGGGTATTGATTCTGGAGTTGGTCGATTTCCGTCTGTAATCGGGTGAATTCCCCCTGAATTAGTGCTTCCTGGCAGCGGTAAAACTCTGGTTCAACCCCTGGATGTTTGTCCACCTCCTTTAGGCTTTGCAATACCCGATTCAGAGCTACCTGACGGGCAATAACAGCCGAATATTTCTGCCGAAGTAGGTTATTGCCCAATAGGTTCAGTTTTTCTAACAAAGGTTTAATCGTCAATCCTTGAATGAGCAGGGTAAATAAAACTGCGCCAAAAACTGTGGCAATAATCCTTTCCCTTTGGAGCAGACTAGCTGGGATGCTTAACGCTAGGGCTATGGAAACCGAACCTCGCAGTCCTCCCCACCACAGGACAGTTTGCTCAGTTAAAGTAATTCCAGAATTGGCCAAGCGATTACAGAGCAATCCTAGACCATAGATAGCAACCGCCCTAGTCAAATTTATTGCCCCAATTGTGAGGGCGATGATGCCTAAGTTCTCTCCTAAGATCTGAAAGTGGATCTGATTGCCAATTAACAAAAACACAATTGAGTTGATAAGAAACGCCAAAAAATCCCAAAACTCAGTTACAATCAGCCTTGTACGCGGGTTCATGCCAATGCGAGAGCCAAAATTACCGAGAATTAGACCTGTAGTCACAACTCCCATAACTCCTGAACCACCTAGCGTCTCTGTTACCAAGTAAGTAGCATAGGCGGAAACCAAAGTTAATGACTGCTCTACTAAGGGCAAATCGAAACGCTGAGTTAGATAGGAGATCCCAAACCCAAATAAAGCTCCTACCGATATACCAACACCGATGACCGTTATAAACTGCACTAAAATCGGTTTCAGTCCCCATTCAGCAGTACCTAGTGCGAGGGTAATTAAAAAACCAAAGGCAACCACCGCCATACCATCATTTAATAAACTCTCTCCCTCCATTAATGTTCTCAACCGTTTTGAAGTCCCCATATCTCGAAATAAAGCTATAACGGAAATGGGATCAGTAGCAGAAAGACAACCTCCAATCAATAAAGCCGTTGTTAGCGGAATTCCTGCCAATTGATTTAACCCAACGGCAACCCCAGCAATGGAGATGACTACCCCAATTACCGCGTACCAACAAATTGGCACTAAATCCCGTTTTAAATCTGCCCATTTGAAGTTCCAGGCAGCCTCAAACAACAGGGGTGGTAAAAAAATTAACAAAATTAAGCCGGGGGAGAGGTTGACTAGCCTAATATCTACCAATGCCAGTATTAGCCCCACCAATACTAACAGCAGGGTGTAGGGAATATGACGAAACCAACTAAATATCTGCGGTAGGGTAGCCACACTTAAAGCAACTGAAAGTGCCAGCAGAAATTGTTTGAGGTTCTCTTTAATTGCAATTTCTCCAATTGCTGAGTCGATCACCATACTAAATTTCCTGTTAAAGTGACTTCTCCGGTCCCCGGAGGCGTTTTGTAAAGTTTGAAATCAGGATTAGGTTTTAAACCTTCCTTTTCTGGATACAATCCTAAGAGATATTCAAACTCCTTCACTGTGATATCTGCTGGCAACAGAGAACCTAACACACTTGCCAGACTAAAAGATAAAGGTTAACGGGAATACCAACGATGTAGTCCTTTAAATGGGTTGCCTTCGTGTTCATGGTATACCTGCTCATTTAGTAGCCTCACGGGCATGATTTTCTCGATGAACAGGGAGGGGGGTTTGGGAGTGGGGTGGACATGGATCAATACTAAATGCGGACTAGTCTACCTTATTTTAAAAATGGTGGGGACATTCCAGAGGGGTTGCATCCGTGTGCCGACAATGAAAGACCGCGCACTGCAAGTGCTGGTAAAAATGGCTAATTGCGTGGCTGAGTACTCTGGCGAGAGCTTCATTAGACTTTTGGCTCAGCGGAGGAATTGACTATGCTGAATGGGCAGCAAATCCCGGCTAATTTTCTCCTCTACTCCCCCTAATCTAAAATCCAAAATCTAAACTTGGCAGGATTTTCAGCGAAAAGGACATTCGTCGAACACCGCATCCGTTCGATATCCTCATGGATATCAACAAGTGGTGAAGACTATTTGTGGATTAGTAAGACTTAGAATTAAAACGCTGATATTACCACCTTTACCACCAGTAATATCTTCAATTGTAGCGATCGCTCCATCCTAAAAATTATGCACATTACTGTATCTTTTGGCGCTGTTAGCAATAGCAGTGAACTAAAAACCTGATTATACCGTTTAGACTAGTCAATTGCTAAAAGATTACTTAAGGCTTAAAAGCTATTCATAGAGCGGATTATAGCTTTATCGGAGATGTCTATTCTATGCTAAGAAGAAACTTGACGGCGATGAAGAAAGCCCGCACCCTACCCCCATAGATGAATCTAGGGGCTATCTCGGCGCGGATAATTTGGTATAGGTCGTGCCTCAGTTGGTTTAGAATTGTTTACATAAATCTAATTCAAATTAGTCACTAAAAAGGAGAATTACACATCATGGGTAGCGAAATCCTCAATGCGGCTCTATTGCCAGTGGGTTTGATCTTTGTGGGTTGGGCTTTAGGTGCTCTGTTGCTGAAAATTCAAGGTGCAGAGGAATGAGCCGGGGAGAAGAAATTTGGATTTTGTGATCCATCAGTGGTTTCGGGGCGGCTTTGCCGACTTGAAGCGACTGCCATGACCTACTGGTAAACCCGTAGGAAATTTTGGATTTGGGGAGAGATTGATTGATTTATTCTCCCCTGCCACCCTTTTCCCTTCTTTGTGCCCCCAATCTAAAAAATTTGCAAATCCTTGATCCTCAATCACAAGTTATTCTGTTAAGATTCCTATTATAAAAAAATAAAGATTTATTACAACCCCGATGAAATTATTAATCATTGGTGCCACTGGCACCTTAGGGAGACAAGTGGCTCGTCGTGCTATCGATGAAGGGTACAGCGTACGCTGTTTAGTTCGGAGCACTAGAAAAGCAGCTTTTCTTAGAGAATGGGGTGCAGAGCTAGTATCAGGGGACCTGTGCTATCCCCAAACCTTAGCTGAAGCAATGGTAGATGTTAATGCAGTTATTGATGCAGCAACGTCCAGAGCAACGGACTCACTCACCATTAAACAGGTAGATTGGGACGGGAAGATAGCCTTAATTCAAGCAGCCAAAGCCGCAGGTGTGGAGCGGTTTATTTTCTTTTCGATTCTACATGCCGAGAAGTATCCAGAAGTACCACTAATGGAAATTAAGCGGTGTACGGAAATCTTTCTCAAAGAGTCTGGTTTAAACTACACTATCTTACAGCTAGCTGGTTTTATGCAGGGTCTAATAGGTCAATACGGAATACCTATTTTGGAGAACCAGCCAATTTGGGTAACTGGGACATCCACCCCCATTGCCTATATGGACACACAGGACATTGCTAAATTTGCTGTCCGGTCATTAAGTGTGTCAGAAACGGAAAAACAGTCTTTTCCAGTGGTAGGAACTCGTGCTTGGAGTGCAGAGGAAATTATTAATTTATGTGAAGGTCTATCTGGTAAAGATGCTAGAGTTACACGGATGCCAGTAAACCTCCTGCGTGCCGTACAGCGAATACTCAGACTCTTTCAGTGGGGGTGGAATGTCGCCGACAGATTAGCTTTCACAGAAGTTATCGCTAGCGGTAAAGCCTTAAATGCCTCAATGGATGAAGTATACACAGTCTTTGGCTTAGAAAAACAACAAACCACTACCTTAGAGAGTTACCTCCAAGAGTACTTCAGCCGGATTATGAAAAAGCTCAAGGAGTTAGACTACGAGAAAAATAAAACTAAAAAGCAAAAAACCAAAAGAACTCCTTTCAAGCAGTCTTCATAGTCAAAATTGTCAAAAATGTGTAAGGATTACATAATACAGAGCATCCCCCAATCTTGGATATTTGAGTGTGCCCAAAGCAGGCATTATTTACAACGACGTTAAGCCGATAGCGTGTCGTGTCGCTATCGAGTTAAAAGACAAGCTAACCGCTAGCGGTTGGAGTGTGTGCATCACATCGAGTATTGGTGGAATACTTGGCTACTCTAATCCCGATAGTCCTGTATGCCACACCCCAATTGAAGGTCTGACTCCTCCTGGTTTCGATTCTGATATGGAATTTGTCGTAGTTTTAGGGGGGGACGGTACTGTATTGGCAGCATCGCGGCAGGTAGCTCCCTGTGGCATCCCGATGTTAACGGTGAATACTGGTCACATGGGATTTTTAACAGAAGGTTACCTGAATCAACTACCCCATGCCCTAGAACAAGTGATGGCTGGTGAGTATGAAATTGAAGAACGCGCAATGCTCAGAGTTAGAGTCATGCGGGGAGAATCAATACTATGGGAAGCACTTTGCTTGAATGAAATGGTTCTACATCGAGAACCACTAACCTCAATGTGCCATTTTGAAATTGCTGTCGGGCGACATGCTCCCGTAGATATTGCCGCTGATGGTGTGATTGTTTCTACCCCCACAGGTTCTACCGCCTATTCCTTGAGTGCTGGTGGTCCAGTGGTGATACCAGGTGTACCAGTGTTGCAGCTAGTGCCAATTTGTCCCCATTCCTTAGCTTCCAGGGCTTTGGTATTTCCCGATAGTGAACCAGTGAATATCTACCCAGTTAACATCCCTCGGTTGGTAATGGTGGTAGATGGTAATGGAGGGTGTTATATATTGTCAGAGGATCGGGTACATTTAGAGCGATCGCACTATAGTGCCCGATTTATTCGGCTACAACCACCAGAGTTTTTCCGAATTTTGCGCGAAAAACTGGGTTGGGGTCTACCCCATATTGCCAAACCTACTTCAGTAGAATTGCCTTAGTTATGACAGTGGCTCACAGTCCTTGTGTTTTAATCATTGAAACCGATGAAAGTCTAGCAAATCAGCTAGCTTCTGATTTACAAGAAGCTGGTTATGAGGCATTTGTGGCTCATGATGGGACAAGTGGTTTAAAGTACTGTAGCGATCACCAACCTGCTTTAATAGTTGTAGATCGAATGCTGGCAGGAGAATCAGGAATCTCATTGTGTAAGCATCTCAGAAGTGAGGGCAACCGCACCCCTATGCTAGTGTTAATGGCACGGGATACCATTGATGACCGTGTGGCTTGTCTGGAAGCAGGTGCCGATGATTATATCCTCAAGCCATACCGCTCGGAAGACTTTTTAAAGTTGATTCGTCTTTACTTAAAACCGGATATCGACACTACAGAACAGTTACGGTTTGGTGATCTGATTCTGGACATAGCCACCCGTCGCGCTATCCATAACAGTCGGGCTATCGACCTGACCATGAAGGAATTTGAACTGTTAAAGTTTTTAATGGAACATCCCCGTGAGGTATTGACCCGGGAACAAATCCTCGAAAACGTCTGGGGTTACGACTTTATGGGTGAGTCGAATGTGATTGAAGTCTATATTCGCTACCTCCGGCTGAAAATTGAAGATGAAGGTCGAAAGCGTTTGATTCAAACAGTCCGAGGTGTCGGCTACGTTTTAAGAGAATCCTAAAAACAAGTTGCCAGATTATCTCCCCCCCCTCAGCAAATCCAAATTCAAATTTTGACAACGGGGACAGCTTACCTTGAGGATAGAGGAGTATTTCTTCAAGGGCATCAAGATGGAGCCAATAGCACTGAGTTTTGGGGTAATGCTGGCAAATTTCATGCTATCGGACTTAGTCCCCTTCTCAGCCACTAACTCCTCCTAAATTTTTGAATTTGGAATTGCTGTCTCCTCCCTCCCCAAATCCGCAGCAATTTTTCAAGTATAATTACTCATAAGAAATATGTTCCGTCCCTAGATAGATAGTAAGAAATATTTCGGGTAATTATACTCATAGAAAAATATTTTTGTTTTTCCCATAGAAATAGGTAAACTTTGTGGGTTTTTGTGCTTAAATTTTGTAAAATCGAAGTCTAAATTACAAAAACTACGATTAAGTCAGAAACCCACGGCTAAAAGCCGTAAAGCTCCGACAAAGTTCAAATCTGACCCAACTCATAGCGCAAGAGTTAAAGACCTACCAAGCTATTCCTTGCTCTAGAACCGTTCACCTTTGGCGCACCGGAGGTGTACGATTAAACATCTGTAAAGGGTTAAGGAAGTGTCGTTTGGAAAGTACCGACCAAACAAAAGTCGTTCGCGAAGCCTGTGCTTTGCACATAGCTAACATTACGCAAAAGGAGTTACTTGGTGAAACGCTACGCCGATGAAAGTCAGCGAGTCGTTTCCCTTCTCTGTTCTGAAGCCACGCTTGTTTCCCACTTACTGAGTTTTTTTATGATTCCTTGGCTAAGTTTGCTCTCAGTATTACTGAGTTTTTTCCTCACGGGTTGTTTTCCCACAACAATGGCTAATTCTTCTATTCCCACCCTTGGTGGTCAAACACTACCGATTAGTGCCATTGCCACTACTCAGGGGAGCACCCAAATTCAGCTAGAAGTAGCTAGAACCGCAGCGCAGCAAGAATTAGGGTTGATGTATAGACCAGCTTTACCTGATAACCGGGGGATGCTATTTGTGTTTTCCGCACCGCAACCAGTTAGCTTCTGGATGAAGAATGTACCCGTACCCTTAGATATGGTCTTTCTCAACGGTGGGGTGGTGAAATATATTCAAGCCTCTGCTCCTCCTTGTCCTAGTTTACCCTGTGATGACTACGGACCTAGTACACCAATTGATCAAGTCATCGAACTGCGCTCCGGGAGAGCACAGGAATTAGGTTTACAGGTTGGGCAAAAAATCAAAATTCAGTTCTTGGATACCCATAATTCCCATGGTTAAGGGTCTGACAGATAAGTGATCAAGTGCTAGTTTAAGTATAATTTTTTATTCACACAATCTGCCAAAATAGTATTTTTCTAGTTTAGCTGTGAAAATCCTCCTTTTGACGTAAGTGTAAATAGTCATCAATAGTGCAGTATAAACTATGGAATCTTGGTCACTCCAGGTGTAATTAAATAAAGTACCGAAGTAGACAGGATAAATGTATCTCGCCATAGGCACTAAAGCTTCCACTTAACTAAAACCTCCGCTAGATAAAAGTCTTTGTGAGGAAGAATAACCAAAATTCACTGGAGTGTTTATCTATTAACTGAACACCGTCACATAAAAAACTAACTACCAAATACTGAGAAAAGATAACAGATAATGATATACCCAACACCAGGAGGTGAGATAGAAATGACACCATCAAGATATACCCGACTGATTCGTTTTTTGCAGGAAGACTTGGCAATTTCCTCCGCATCCCTCGCAGTAGCACTTCGGCACCGGGAAAAAGATCCAGGTTCTTTACCCATGATTCTTTGGCAGTATGGATTGATTACTCTAGAACAGTTAGAGCAAATTTATGACTGGCTGGAAACAGCATAAATAGGTTTGAATGAATTTGGGAAAAAAGTATCGCCGAATAATCAGCCCCACACTAAGGTAGTCTAGATGAGAATGAATTAATTGCCTGATTTGACATAATTAGTTTTATGACCTCAGTTGTTTCTAGCCCGCCACGCACGATTCGCATTGGTTCACGCAAAAGTCAGCTTGCTCTTGTTCAAACCTATTGGGTGCAAGAGCAACTCCAGAAAAGCTTTCCCAATATCAGTTTTGAAGTTCATACCATGTCTACCCAAGGAGACAAAATCCTCGATGTAGCACTGGCGAAAATTGGTGATAAGGGACTATTTACTAAAGAACTGGAATTGGGAATGCTCAGTCAGGAGATTGATTTTGCCGTTCATTCCCTGAAGGATTTGCCCACTAAGTTACCAGAAGGATTGACACTGGCAGCAGTTACCGCCAGAGAAAATCCGGCGGATGCTTTGGTGCTACATTCAAAGTACAAAGAGTTGCAAATCGACTCCATGCCAGAAGGTGCGGTAATAGGCACTTCTTCCCTACGGCGACTGGCCCAGTTACGCCACCATTTCCCCCATTTTACCTTCAAGGATGTACGGGGTAACTTAAACACACGCATGACGAAACTGGATGCAGGGGAGTATGATGCCTTAATTTTAGCAGTCGCTGGGTTGGAAAGATTAGGAATGAGCGATCGCATCCATCAAATTCTCCCACCGGAAATTTCCCTCCATGCCGTTGGACAGGGAGCTTTAGGTATAGAATGCCGTGCGGATGATAGGGAGTTAATCGATCTACTCAAGGCCATTGAACATCCAGCAACACGCGATCGCTGTTTAGCAGAAAGGTCTTTCCTCAGAGAGTTAGAGGGTGGTTGCCAAGTACCGATTGGTGTCAATACAGAGATTATAGGTGAAGAATTAACCCTCACAGGCATAGTTGCGAGTGTTGATGGCCAAAAACTCGTCAAAGATACAGTCACAGGTGCTACAGCAGATGCCACAAATTTAGGCAAGCAACTCGCTGATCTCCTCCGTCAACAGGGTGCCGACGAAATCCTCGCGCAAATCTTTACTGAAATTCAGCGAGGTTCTTAGGTCAAGATGTGATTAGATGGGTATTGATGGCTGATAGTTAGATAGATAGTACAGGCACAGGGAAGCAAAAAATACCATGCGGATTTTATTTGTTGCAGCCGAAGCTGCCCCCATTGCCAAAGTTGGGGGTATGGGTGATGTTGTTGGGGCGCTGCCTAAAGTTTTGAGACAAATGGGGCATGATGTCCGAATTTTTATGCCTTACTATGGCTTCTTGCCAGACAAAATGCAAATTCCCTCAGAACCGATTTGGTCGGGGTATGCTATGTTTCAAAACTTTGCAGTTTACGAAAGTATTCTACCTGGTACTGATGTTCCATTATACTTATTCAGACATCCTGCCTTCTTACCTCGGCGGATCTATTCAGGAGAAGATGAAGACTGGCGGTTCACCCTATTCGCTAACGGTGCAGCTGAGTTCTGCTGGAATTACTGGAAACCGGAAATTATCCATTGTCACGACTGGCATACAGGGATGATTCCTGTGTGGATGCACCAAGACCCTGATATTACTAGTGTGTTCACCATACATAACTTAGCTTATCAAGGACCTTGGCGGTGGTATTTAGAGAAAATTACCTGGTGTCCCTGGTATATGGAGGGACACAACACCATGGCAGCAGCAGTACAATATGCTGACAAAGTCAATACCGTTTCACCAACATACGCCGAGCAAATCAAGACTCCTACCTATGGGGAAACTTTAGAGGGGTTGCTATCTTTTATCAGCGGGAAGTTATCTGGGATTATCAATGGCATCGATACGGAAGTTTATAATCCTGCGACTGATAAATATATTGCCCAAACCTTTACCGCTGAAACCTTAGAGCGACGTCGAGCCAACAAAATTGCCCTCCAAGAAGAAGTAGGACTAGAAGTTAACTCCAATGCCTTTCTAATTGGCATGGTGACAAGATTAGTAGAACAAAAAGGGCTAGATTTAGTACTGCAAATACTAGATCGGTTCATGTCTTATACCGATGCCCAATTCGTGGTGCTGGGGACAGGCGATCGCTACTACGAAAGCCAAATGTGGCAGTTAGCCTCCCGTTTTTCCGGACGGATGGCAACCTACCTCCTGTATAACGATGCCCTCTCACGAAGGATCTACGCCGGTAGCGATGCCTTCCTCATGCCTAGCCGCTTTGAACCTTGCGGTATCAGCCAGATGATGGCTTTGCGTTATGGCTGCGTACCAATAGTGCGGCGCACAGGGGGACTAGTTGATACTGTATCCCACCACGACCCCGTAAATGCCGCTGGGACTGGCTACTGCTTCGACCGCTATGAACCCCTAGACCTGTATACTAGCATGATTCGCACTTGGGAAGCGTTCCGGTTCAAACCCCAATGGCAGGCGTTACAAAAACGAGGTATGCAAGAAGATTTCAGTTGGCATCGGTCTGCCAAACAATATGTCACACTATACAGGTCAATTTACGGGTTGCCGGAGGAAGAAGAGGAGCTAGTACAGCCAGAATTGGCAGAGGTGTAGGGATTTTGGGAAGGAATTCATATCTTTCCCCTTGTCAATCAATTTTGGATGCAAGGATTTTAGATTTTAGATTGACCCCATACCTTCATGTTGGGGCTTGAGTAAAAAATTTTAGATTTTGGATTGAGAAGAGAACAGATCAATATTCTCCCTTTTGGGCGATCGCAACCGTACTCAACTTATCTTCCTTTAGCAAAAATCGTTAATAACACTGGTCCAAATAAATAGTAATGACCCACACACAAAAGCCCCGCATTGGCACCGAGTTGTTCCCGACTTTCTGGACTGTAGAATCTGACCCTAGCTGGAGGGTTAACCATTAATGGGAATAATGTCTCCCTCATTGTGAGATCAACCAAGTAGAAACGTCCACCCGGAGTAAGTACCCGTGCTACCCCATTCAAAACTTGTTGTGGTTTCGGGTAATGTAGGAAACTAATAGTATTAAAAACTGCATCAAACTGACCTTCAGCAAAAGGCAGATCCTCAGCCCTACCCTCAACATAAATTAACCGTGGGTGATGACGGTTTTTTCGTCGAGCTACCCGTAACATCTGGGGAGAAAAATCTAGTCCTGTACCGCGTAAATTGGGAAACTTTGTTGCCAAACGGTCTAGCAAACGTCCCGTACCACAGCCTAAATCAAGTACATTCGCTGATGTTGGTAATTCAACTTTTGAGAGCAATCTTTTATGGATAGCTTGGTAAATAATTGAAGGAAAAAGCCAGTCGTAGTTTGGTGCCCAGCGGTCAAAAAGCTGCTTTTTATCGCTAAAAAAGTTGCTAATCATAAAAACACACGGTAAGTGGGAAACGAGTGCGGCTAAAGCCGGTGAGAGGGAAACGACGCGGCGACTTTAGTCGCAGTGAATCTTTTTTAGTCATCCATTACCGCCTTGGGGCTGCTCAATTTGGCGTACCAATGTAATTGCACTTTCAATGGGACAATTACCATTCCAAGTCTCACAACCCTGTACGCATAATGGTTCGCTCCGAGGAGCCTCCCTTTCGGGGTAATGTTAGCCATGTGCAAAGCACACGCTTCGCGAACGACCTGTTAAGTACTTGAGCAGAATTAATTACACAAACTCTGGGCTGGAATCCTTTATCCAGTCTAGATCAGACTAGATATTAGTTTGTAAATATTTCTTAGTAATACTCTAGTACACTGCCGCTTAAGTTTAAATAAGCTATGGGGAGAAAACCAGTCTCTTGACTGGTACATTTATTTTAGGGTCTGCTGAAAAACTCCACAAATCGAATCTAGGTGACACACAGTGCCTAAAATGGGGACTTCGGGGGTTGGTTTTTCAAATTCACCCCACGATTTTCTACCAAAGTGCAGGAATTTTGAACATCTATTTACCATAGTCTTGCACCTGTCTGGAATAAAAACGATTAAAACCCTTATTTAGAATAGGTTCCAGCATTATTCAGCAAGCCCTAGATTAGGAGGATCTCTAAAAAAACACATAACCCCTGCTCCTAACTAACTCATCCCCAATCCCGAAGCTAGATGTATAGTGGGGGAACTCCTCACCACGACCAGTTGAACCCCTTATTTACTCCCTTTCCGCCCAAAGAGTACTTACAATATCCTGGAAGTTAGAAGCCGGGAAGTAGTCTAGAAAAAAGAAAAAATTTGTTCCTTATATTCTTTATAATGGTACTCATATAGCAAGGAGGGAGTAATTACCCACACTTAGCAATAAATAGTTCACATAACGTTATATAACAGTTTTTCCAATTATCCTATGATAACTGCCGGCCATGTCATACTATTAGGTGAGAGTTAATTCGGCGGACCGCGTTTGTTTTTAGTATTGACAGGCTTCTTCCTTTTGGTATTTACAAACTTTTCTCCGAAATTTAAATCTCTACACCCTTATCATTTCGGAGACAATCTATGTCAGTTTACGTAGGAAATCTTTCTTTTGAAGTTACAGAAGAAAGTCTGAATGCAGTTTTTGCAGAATACGGTTCTGTAAAGCGGGTTCAGCTCCCTACTGACCGCGAAACAGGACGTTTACGCGGTTTTGGTTTTGTGGAAATGGGTACAGATGCAGAAGAAACAGCAGCAATTGAAGCACTTAATGGCGCTGAGTGGATGGGACGTGACTTGAAAGTTAATAAGGCTAAACCTAAGGAAGATAGAGGTTCATTTGGTGGTGGTCGGGGAAGCTACGGCGGACGTAATCGCTACTAAGCTTTATCAAAAATTATCAGTAATTTGAGTCTAAAAAGCCGTCCTTTTGGGACGGCTTTAATTTCAATTAGCGATACACCAAATTATCCGCGCCGAGGTAGCCCCTAGATTCATCTATGGGGGTAATGCACGGGCTTTCTTCATCACCGTCAATGTGTTATGATTTTTAATAAGTACTTGAGCAGAATTAATTACACAAACTCCAGGCTGGAATCCTTTATCCAGTCTAGATAAGACTAAAACTTAAGTAGGTTAGTAGCTTTGAAAACGTACCTCACCAGGTGCAGAATCTATTAATCACAATCATTGGTAAAAGGCTTGTGTAAGTCGTATCGGCTACAGCATTTGTCAAATGCAAGCTGGAGACATCCACAGAAGATACTTAGCAGATTTATAAGGCTACAATCTAATATTCAAATTATTTCACTTATAGTAATCTTATAGGACTTACGCATTGACAGGAAACACCAAATAAGTACCTGAACAGAATTAATTACATATTAGTTATTGACTAATTCTTTACCAGTCAAGGGTTTCAGCCCAGATTTTTGTGTGGGTATGGGTTTCGGGCATTTTCACGTGATTTGTTGATAGCGCAGCGTGGCGCTAGCCATAGGTCATCCATCAAAGCCTGAAACGGCGTAATTTCGTTCACACACATGATGGTCGATTTGTACAGTGGGTAAGTCCTATCTTATTTGATTTTTGAAAAAACTCCGTACACTTCTACTCCTCTTTCCTGTTAAGAGTTAAGAACCTACACAAATCATTTCTCGCCCATCAAGCCGGATTCCTATAGAAAGATCTGAATTAGGGCAAGGGCATCATAAATATTTTGCCTATTGCAGGTAAGTTTGTTTTTTTAGGGTATTCTAAGACAGGATAGTTATCAAGTTAGCATAACAAACTAAGAGGCAAACTCTGGTTAATTGAGCGGTAAACGCTTATGGAGCAAACAACTCACAAGTTCATCTTTTTGTCAATGATTGTTAAGGTGTGCTGACCCTGAGTATCTGATGCAATTCTTTGTGCACCAAAAGATGTCATAATATAATAACAAGATTACCAGGTATATCAAGAATGGAAACTAATTCAAATATGATTGCAGAATTTGAAAAATTATTTAGACAAAGATTACAACTAAATAATTGTAAGTTAAAGAGGAAAAGGCAAGAGAATAACTATGAAATTATTACTCCTGCTAAAGATATTTTTTTGATGTACTGGTGTGAATTTCCGGAAATTAAGTTGATATATCAGGCTATAGGAGTACGCACACAGCAAACTGCTGTTTATGAGCACGCTATCCGCTCCCATATTAATTCTTGTGTAAGTAGCCTGCAAGACAGTATTATGATTACTGCCCAAGAAGCCTAAAATTAACTGTAAGTAAGGTAAGCTGTCTAGCAAGGCGTTAATATCAAAATTTACAACCCTTGCTATTCTTTTATTAACTCTTCCAACAGGTACTAGCTATCTCTTCCATGAAATAAGCTAGCTAAAGCAGCTTTTCAACAGCGTTACTAAACTGTTCATACGCAGACACTCCAATAATTTTCTCGCGCAGTTCACCATCTTTAAAAATTAATACTGCCGGAATGCTGCTAAGCCCAAATTTTTTGAATATCGGTTTGTTGTTGTCAACGTCTACCTTAACGACCTTAGCGCGGTCTTTATATTCATCAGCTAGTTGGTCCATTAATGGACTGACAAGACGACAGGGACCACACCAGCTAGCAGTAAAATCAACAACAACAATTTTTTCTGTACTTAAGAGACTATCAAATTCATTTTCTTGAACGTAAGTAACTATTTCAGTAGACATTATTATATTTTCCAGTATCAAACTCAAATTTGACTAAAGATATAGCTAGAAAAACCACATTTGCTTTCGCATCGCAAGGATTTTTATCTCTAACTAAATATAATCCCATATAGAAAGCACTCTATGTGAAGCATAGAGTGCTTGAGAAATTTTACACAGGCGCAATCTGTACAATGAGTGAGCGTTTATCGAGCGACTGGACTTTACCTACTTGTCCTATGTCAGCCACAATACGGTCAAGCATTTCTCCTGCTTGCTGGCGATATTGATTTTCTCGACCTCGTAAGCGAATAGCAAATTTAACTGAATCGCCTTTGTTCAACCACATAAGTGCTTGATTAATGCGTAAGTTATAATCACCTGTGCCGACATTTGGACGAAAGCGAACTTCTTTTACGGTGGATTTAGCACTCTGGCCCTGGCGTTTCTTCTTTTGATATTGAAGCTTGCCGTAGTTAAGAATTTTCGCTACTGGGATATCTTCGCTTTGGGAGACTATAACTAGGTCAAGCTCTAAGCTCTCAGCTAATCGCAGAGCTTCGTAAGTGTCTATCAGACCACGATTGTTATTTTCATGATCGATCAAGAATACTTGAGGTGAATTGATTTGCGAGTTAATTAGTTGCTTTTGGACTACGATAATTATTTCCTCTTAATTATTCAATACTTTTCTTCGGAAGTACTATTAAGGTAACACAGTGATATTTATTTTGAGTCAGTCATCTGGGAGAAAATTTAATATAGCTTGAAATTACTGGTATTAATCAGTTGTTTATGAAATTCAGCGTATGACTTACTTAGACTTACTTACTGTACGGTGTAGGCTTCCTAATTCAATGGGGACTTTGTACGTTTCCCTTGGATTTTTACTTAACCTTCACTTTTGTTATACAATTTATTGTGCAGGAAGGTACTCATAGCTATCATAGCACAAATATCTTAAGTTGTGTCGAATAAATACTAGATCTCAGCAATTCCAAATTCAAAAATTGGGGAGCAGTCAGTGGCTCGGACAGTTCGATGTAAACAGATAGACCATATCGTAGGAAACCAAGCAACAAGGTTATTTGTGTCAATGGGTACTAGTATATTACAAATGCCTATTTTTTACTATGAATACTCCTGGTTCGCTCATTTTCTTCGGAGTTTTTAAAATTGCCAAAAAGTCTGCCAAATGTAGGTTTGGTAATGGTTTTTGCGATTTACCTGATTGATCCTGAAACTATCACCCCACTCTTAAAACTCTATTTTCAGGTGCCTGCTGGAAGCGATCGCTCCACCATTAAATAAAGTGTTCATCGCAGTACAATCTTACTATAGTCGAAAACCCTGATTAAATCCTTCGGCTTTTTGTAACTCGATTTAAAATCGGCGAACCCGGAGCCAGAAACCCCACGGCTTAAGCCGGGGGCTTGAAAAAGCCCAAATCTGACCCAACTCACAGTACCTCGCGTACTACGTTATGGGCAAGAGTTAAAGACCTACCAAGGAATGCGTAGCTAGTTCCTTGCTCTAGAACCGAACGATTAAACAGGCTTATTGGGTTAAACCAGTGTCGTTTGGATAGTACCGACCCAAAACAAAAGTCAAAGCTCACATTACCCCGAAAGGGAGTTTGGTGAAACACCACGGTAACTAAGGTTGCTGTGGTGTTTCCCTATGATCGAAGTTTTTCATGATGGAACCACGGCGAATAAATTCGCCAGCGCCTTACCCCCTCAGAATTCCCTTCTGCCTTCTGCCCTGGAGCCTCCAGCAAGAACTGCCTCAAAACCTCCACGAAAAGATAAGGGGAAAAGTCAGGTGATGAAAGTAGCTGAACGGCAAGAAGCAGGGGTGGCCAGTTCATCCTACCAGGTCTGAGAACACCTCTTGCAATACTGGATGGACTAAACGATGATTTTGCACATTCAACCCCTTAGCTAAAACTGGGTTAACTTCCAGGGCCTTGACTCCTAGATTTGCCAACTGCACTACGTAGGGCAGTGTGCTGTTATTGAGTGCCTGTGTTGCTGTCCAAGGAACTGCCCCTGGCATATTGGGGACGCCGTAATGTACCACGCCCTCCGCAATGTACACTGGGTTGGTGTGGGATGTGGAGTGTAAAGTTTCCACACATCCACCCTGATCAACAGCGACATCCACAATCACTGAGCCGGGTTGCATTTGTTTAACTAGTTTGCGGGACACAAGTAATGGTGCCCGTCGCCCTGGTACCAAAACTGCACCTATCAGTAAGTCAGCTTCTTTCACCGCAGTTTCGATATGGGTAGAGTTGCTGTAAAGTAATGTAGCCCTAGAGCCAAAAAGAGTTTCCAAATAGGATAGGCGTTCAACACTCACATCAAGAATTTGCACAGCAGCACCCATACCCACAGCAATTTTGGCGGCTTCTGTACCAACAACACCACCACCTAAAATCACTACTTTCCCTGGGCTTACCCCAGGCACACCACCTAGGAGTACCCCTCTACCACCATACTGGCGTTCTAAAAACCTAGCTCCAAATTGCACTGCCAGGCGACCAGCAATCACACTCATGGGGGAAAGGAGAGGGAGTTTATTTGCTCCCGGTTGTTCTACGGTTTCATAAGCGATCGCACAGGTGCCACAATTAATCAAGTATTCTGTCAATTGGCGATCAGCAGCTAGGTGGAGATAAGTAAATAATATTTGCTTTTTTTGCAAAAATTGATACTCATTACTTAACGGTTCCTTGACCTTAACCACTAGTTCCCGGTTCCAAGCTGCTTCTGGGGATAAGACAATCTCTGCCCCAGCACTGCTGTAGTCAGCGTCTGTAAATCCAGCACCAGCACCTGCTTGTGTCTGAACGAAGACATGGTGACCATTTTCCTGCAGCACCCGCACACTAGAAGGACTTAATCCTACCCGAAACTCTAGATCTTTAGTTTCTTTGGGAACGCCAATTTCCATTTACAGCCTCTAATAGTTCTTGTTTGAATCTAGCCTGCCAGTCTATGCCTCACCACTTCCGTATTGAGGATAGCTAATCTCTACCCTATATCACTCAACTCAACCGGATAATTTAGTTGTCATCGGTCACCACATCACATGCGATCGCTCCTGCATAACTTGCTGATAGACTGCTTCCGTTTGTTTAGCTAATTTTGGCCAGTTGAAGCGCCGATCTAAATCTTCGTAGGCATTATCTACTAGCCACTGCCGATAACCTGGATTTTTTAAAACTTCTAAAACTCCCCAAGCCACAGAGTTAGGATTATTTACCCTGGTAACAATACCTGTTCTAGTATGTTGTACCACCTCAGGAAACCCCCCCGTATTAGATACAACTACAGGGACACGCGAAGCAAAACTTTCTAAAGCCACAATCCCAAAAGGTTCGTAGAGACTGGGAAATACAGCGCAATCAGCGATAGTTTGGAATTTATTTAAATATTCCTCCGTGAGGAAACCAGTAAAATAACATTTATGCCAAATTCCTAAGTCCCAAGCTTGACGCTTGAGATGGTCTGTGTTGCCACCACCGATGAAGACGAATTTAGCGTTTCCTCCCATATGTTCGAGGATTTGGGGTGCGGCATTGAGTAAGATGGACACTCCCTTCTCATAGGTCATTCGTCCCAGGTAGTAAACTATCTTCTCATGGTCAGCAGCAAATTGACGGCGAAATTCCTGAGCATGAAAGTCCTTATGATTTTGTTTTTTTTCCGGTCGGATACCATTATAAATAACGTCAATTTTATCCCCAGGAACGCACAGGGCGTGTTCTACTTCTCGACGCATATATTCACTGCAAACAATCACTCGCCAAGCGTCGTAAGTTAGGAGATTTTCTTTACCATGAATGTAGCGTTGGGTATCGTTGTGAATGCCGTTATGGCGTCCGTATTCAGTGGCGTGAATTGTGGCAATTAGGGGAATTTTAAAGTTGTGCTTGAGGGCGATCGCTGCGTCCCCAACTAACCAGTCATGGGCATGGAGCAGATCAAAGTTTTCTTCCTCCAGGATTAGTTTCCCACCGTGATGTCCCATGCTTTCGTTCAGGTTGACTACCCAGTGAAAAAAATCATGACTCTGGCCTACAGGCACTCGATGTACATGTACTCCCTCGACTAATTCATAGAGTGATGCCTGACCGCATTCTGCGGTTATTAGGCGAACCTCATGGCCTAGTTGAACTAATTCTGGGTACAACTCTGCCACGTGTCGTGCAATCCCCCCAACTATCCTTGGTGGAAACTCCCAACTCAATACCAGTATCTTCATTCACTTGACTCCCCGATGATCCATAAATATCTCAAAGATTAGATTTATCTAAAAATATAAGTTAGGACTTACGCATTGACAGGAAACACCAAATATGAGGTGTGGGTTTCGGGCATGTTCACGTGATTTTTTGATAGCGCAGCGTGGCGTTAGCCATAGATTTTTGAGCGTTCGCGAAGCGTCTCGTAAGAGATTGCCAGACGGCGGCCACGCCTACGCTATTTATCCGATAGCGCAGCGTGACGCTAGCCATAGGTCATCTATCAAAGCCTATGATGGTCGATTTGTACAGTGCGTAAGTCCTATAAGTTTGACAATTAACATAATGGTAATTAAAAGATTTTTTACTCAAGTGGGAAAGGGGAATAAAATTCCCCCCTGTTCAAGCTTAAAAATATATAAGCATATTTATTTAGAGGACGAAAATGCCCCCTAAGGACTAGGTAAACCCTGAAATCCTGGAAATTAGCTTTGATCTAGGCGTAGTACTGCCATAAAAGCTTCTTGGGGTACATCCACTGTCCCCACAGATTTCATCCGTTTTTTACCCTTGGCTTGCTTCTGCAGGAGTTTTTTCTTGCGGCTAATGTCACCACCGTAGCACTTGGCCAGTACATCTTTCCGCAGGGCTGGGATATGTTCACTGGCAATTACTTTACTGCCGATAGCTGCTTGAATTGGGACTTTGAATTGATGGCGAGGGATGAGTTCTTTAAGTTTCTCTGCCATGGACCGACCGACGCCGTAGGCTTTATCGCGGTGGACAATCATCGCTAGGGAGTCCACCGGATCACCATTGATCATGATATCTAGCTTTACCAAAGGATTCTCCCGGTAGCCAATGAGGTGATATTCCATGCTGGCGTAACCACGCGATCGCGATTTCATTTGGTCGAAAAAGTCCGTGACAACTTCTGCTAAGGGAATCTCGTAGGTTAGGGTAGTGCGTCCTTGGGTGAGGTATTTCATGTCCTTGAAGATACCTCGGCGATTTTGCGACAATTCCATCAGGGTGCCAACGTAGATTTCCGGGGTAATCATCTCTACCTGGACATAGGGTTCTTCGATTTTTTCCCGGTCGTTGGGTGAAGGTAGGCGGCTGGGGTTGTCGATGTAGAGTTCTTCCCCTTTGTTGGTGGTAACTTTGTAGACAACGGAGGGAGCAGTAATGATTAAGTCTAGGTCGTACTCCCGTTCTAGTCGTTCCTGGACGATTTCCATGTGCAGCAGTCCCAGAAATCCGCAGCGGAAGCCAAACCCCATGGCGCTGGAGGTTTCTGGTTCGTAGTGTAGGGCTGCATCGTTGAGTCTAAGTTTTTCTAGGGCTTCCCGCAGGTCTTCAAATTGGTCGGCATCAATGGGGAACATCCCACAAAAGACCATGGGATTAGCTTCGGTATAACCAGGTAAGGGATCTGGCGCTTTGGCGTTGGCTAGGGTGATGGTATCTCCTACACGGGCATCGGCTACGGCCCGAATTGCTGCACCTAGGTACCCTACTTCCCCAGCGTGGAGATCTTCTACTTGTTTCTGGCTGGGGGAGAGCACACCTAACTCGTCAATTTCGTATTCTTTCCCTGATGCCATGAGGTAGATGCGATCGCCCTTTTTCACGGTGCCGTCCATGACCCGGAAATAGACGATTACTCCCCGGTAACTGTCATAGTAGCTATCAAAAATTAGTGCCCGTAAGCGTTCTTTAACTGTATTGGCTGGGGGTGGGATGCGCTCGACTATGGCGGCTAAAATTTCATGAATACCGATGCCTTCCTTAGCGGACGCAAGAATTGCCCCACTGCAATCTAGACCGATAATTTCTTCAATTTCACCTATAACTCGGTCTGGTTCTGCCCCTGGTAAATCGATTTTATTCAGAACTGGGATGATTTCTAGATTGTGTTCTAGGGCTAAGTAGACATTTGCTAAAGTTTGTGCTTCTACTCCCTGGGAGGCATCTACTACCAACAGTGCCCCTTCACAAGCAGCGAGGGATCGGGATACTTCGTAGGAAAAGTCCACATGTCCAGGGGTATCAATCAAGTTCAGCACATATTGCTGACCATCTTGGGCTTGATAGTTCATCCGGGCAGCCTGCAGCTTAATTGTAATGCCACGCTCCCGTTCTAGATCCATGTTGTCGAGAAACTGTTCCTTCATCTGTCGCTGGTCTACAGTCCCCGTGGTTTGTAGGAGGCGATCGGCTAGGGTTGATTTCCCGTGGTCAATGTGAGCAATAATACAAAAATTGCGAATGCGAACTGCGGGAACGTCAGTCATAAAAAAACTCGGTAAGTGGGAAACTCAGTGGCTTCAGCCCTGAGAGGGAAAGGCCACGCTGACTTTCATCGGCGTGGCGTTTCACCAAGTAATTCCTTTCGGGTAATGTTAGCTATGTGCAAAGCACACACTTCGCGAACGACTTTTGTTTGGTCGGTACTTTCCAAACGACACTTCCTTAACCCTTGACAGATGTTTAATCGTACACCTTCGGTGCGCGAAAGGCGAACGGTTCTAGAGCAAGGAATAGCAAGGGAAACCCTTGGTAGGTCTTTAACTCTTGCCTTAAACGATAGCCACTTAAGGCTTAGTCTGGTCAGATTTGAACCTTTTCAGAGCTTTACGGCTTTTAGCCGTGGGTTTCTGACATACTAATCTTTGCTGAAGCAGCAACCAAAGTGAAAGCAATTTACTTAATGTATTTTAATCTGTTTTAGGTGAATTGGTATTCGGGGACTTGCTAGATTGTAGAGTATGTTACCATTGGACCTTCAGCTTAATTCTGGGGTATTAAGTTGATATGAATTATACAGCGGATTATTAGCCCCCTAACTATAATCCAACTCCCTCCGCCAATAGAAATACCTTCTATCCATGAACTATTCACTTTTTTGGGAAGATTAGGTTATCGTGGGGACTGTACAATTCAAAGTTACAATTATATCAAGAAAAACACTGGATATTGAACGTTGACAATTCAGTGTTAGTCAAAACATCCTGAAAGGAAGCGATCGCTATAAGTACTTGGATAAAACTCAAATGATCGGCTAATTCTTCATATTCATCTAGTTCTTGTTCTTCCTCTGAAGTAAGTACGGAAGTTTTAAAGATAAAGCCCAAAAGAGGTGTTAATTTAGTGATGTTAGAAATATTAACTATCGTCAGTAATGTGGGAGAATAGCTATTTTCAGGAGACCCTAACTAAGAGCTATTCTTTCAATTAGAGACAAAAGTAATTGCTCCCGACCAGCATTTTTAGCTGGGGACGAAAGGTGTGCAGGTGCAATTTCCATTAGGTTTTCAAGTTCAGTTTTAAACCATGTTTTTATAAATTTTTTTACTTTTATATCTGCCTGTTGTATTTCTTCTTCTAAAACAGGACACCCGTCTAGTAGTAAAATAATATCTTCTAAATCATGGCTATATATGAAGTTGCGATTTCCTCGACCATTGAACGCCTCAATCTTTGACGCTAAAAAATAAGTTACTGGGAAAATATTGATTTCTTGACCACTTGGAAGATGATAAATAATTGATTTTTTTTAACCCTGATTTATACCAAGGGTTGCTAAAACCAAGGATAGAAGTGTCAGCAGGCATTATATCTAATATTAATTCTTGATACTGCCAACGACATATAATTTTACCTTGATCCTGTTCAAGTCCAATTTGGCGAAGCTGTTCTTCAAGAAGATAATACTTAGTGCGTGTAGTAACATTTATAACGCAATCTACATCCTTTGTAGGACGGGTATCAACAGCAGAAATTTCATCAAGATAAAGTGATATTGTTGCACCACCGATAAAAACTATTTTTTGATTTAAAGCTGCAAGTAATTTTGCAGCTTTTTCCAGCATTTGTACTTGTTCATTCATCTTACTGTCAGCCTTTGTTCAAGCTCTTGACTAGCAAGATTTTGTTCTCGCATCCGACCAACTCGAATCGCGTCAACCAAACTCAGCAACTCATATAGTTGTGGGTCATGTTGAACGGCTGCGGGAACAGAGCGATATAACGGAATAATACTTTGCCCTCTAACAGTGCCGTGTGGGTGACTCCAAACGTAAACATCACTAGGATTAACGTTAAGTAAATTTTTTAAAGGTTCAGCAGAATGTGCGGTTGGGATACCCCGACTCAAAGCACCAGGTTGTGAGGGAAATACGTATTTAAGCCCATGTATGAGGAATTCGAGTAAGCAATGCTGTTTAACCTTTCTAGAAGAACAATCATATAGTCCACTAGCGTCACATCTTTTGAGAGCAGCGTGAACCTCAGAAGAACTCATGTGTAGGCTGTGGGCAAGTTCACTGTAAGTCCACTCCAAATCTTGTAAGTTATGTACTTTCAGCACAACAACAATATCTTGAGGTTTTAACACAGCAACATCACTCCTGAGATCTCATGGTGAATCTAGTCTTATTCTATATTCGCAAATCGCAAATAGAAAATTTTTCTGGTCTAATGTCGATTAAGAAGTTAAAAATACATCCAACAGTCAGGTCAGAGGCAGTCATTTAATTCTGAGAGGATGGGCAAACTACTACAGATCAGGGGTCAAACAATTTTGGATTTTAGATTAGGGACTTCCAACTAAAAAAATATCGAATTCCCAGGGGAGCAGAGGGAGTAACAGTTGTGTTGAGTCCATAAATTGGGATAATTTAATTTCTGGAAGTCCCTTAAGCCTGCTTAATCGTGCACCTCTGGTGCGCCAAAGCCGAACGGTTCTAGAGCAAGGAATAGCAAGGCAAACCCTTGGTAGGTCTTTAACTCTTGGCTTAAACGATAGCCACTTAAGGCTTAGTCTGGTCAGATTCGGGCTTTTTCAGAGCTTTACGGCTTTTAGCCGTGGGTTTCTGACTTGTATAGGTAGGGGACTCTTAACAGGGGGAGCAAGTAATCCTATCATGAGAATAGAGTAAATCTTGGTGTCGTTACTCAAAATTCTCCCAGTTCTCCCATATTAGGTTGCCGATTGTTGGGTAGATTGGAGTGTATTAATTGTTGTTCACTAGACCCCAGCGCAGCAGATAGGATGCGTAAATGATGACCCAAGCTAGAACACAAACCCAATCCAAAATATACACATTTGATGAATTCATTAAATGGTATCCAGAAAACTCAATAGTACGCTACGAGTTGCATAATGGGGTAATTGTCGAGATGCCAAAGCCCAGAGGGAAGCATTCAAAGTTAACAGGTTCCCTGGTGGGCAAGTTACTGACAACTATTAATGAAATGGGCAAGACCGATATTTGGTTTATCCCCAGAGAATCCATTATTAAACCCCACCGCGATAAATCTGGGTACGAACCGGACATTATTATTTTAAATCAAGAAACTATTGATCTTGAGACACGCTGGGAAACTGAATCAATTATTCAACTTGTCAGTTCGGTCAAGCTGATAGTTGAAGTAGTGAGTAGTAATTGGCAGGATGACTACTACGATAAACTGCGTGACTATGAGGATATGGGTATTCCTGAATACTGGATTATAGACTATGCTGCTTTAGGCGGACGCAAGTTTATCGGCAATCCTAAAGTGCCCACTATTTTTGTCTGCGAATTAATTGATGGTGAATACCAGATGATACCATTTAGAGGAAATAACCGTATACTATCGCCTACTTTTGGGCAGATGAATCTATCTGTACAACAGATTTTTGATCCGGTATTGTAGATTTAATTTCTATGCCCTTTCAGGGCTGGGTTGCTGACTCATTCAGGTACGATACTCTACCTTGTACTCTCGCACAGGGTTTTTCTTTCGATTAACATCATACCACTTCTTTATCCTTCCTTTTGTCCCGCTTGACGCTGTTACCCTGGAAACTTGCTGTAACACATCAAGCCACTCCCAGCCCGCACGGATGGGGTTTAAGATAGATGAGAAGGCGCTTCACATTTTTTAAGAACAATGGCGAGAGATTTACGGGGATTCATCAAGATTCTGGAAGAAAAAGGGCAATTAAAGCGAATTTCGGCTGTGGTTGACCCAGATTTAGAGATTGCGGAGATTTCCAACCGGATGCTGCAAAGGGGTGGTCCTGGGTTGTTGTTTGAAAACATCAAAGGTTCATCCTTCCCAGTAGCTGTGAATTTGATGGGGACCGTAGAAAGAATTTGCTGGGCAATGAATATGCAGCACCCAGAGGAGTTAGAAACTCTTGGCAAAAAGCTAAGTATGCTGCAACAACCTAAACCCCCAAAGAAGATTTCCCAGGCGCTAGATTTTGGCAAAGTGCTGTTTGATGTGGTGAAGGCAAAACCAGGACGGAGTTTTTTCCCCCCTTGTCAGCAGGTAGTAGTTAATGGCCCGGATTTGGATCTAAATAAGTTACCTCTCATCCGTCCCTACCCCGGTGATGCAGGCAAGATTATCACCTTAGGATTAGTAATTACCAGGGATTGTGAAACGGGAACACCCAACGTAGGGGTGTACCGCTTACAACTACAATCTGCCAACACAATGACCGTTCACTGGCTATCAGTACGGGGTGGGGCGAGACATTTGCGGAAAGCAGCCCAGAAGGGGGAGAAATTAGAAGTAGCTATCGCCCTTGGTGTTGACCCCCTAATTATTATGGCCGCCGCCACACCCATACCTGTAGACCTGTCGGAATGGCTATTTGCCGGGCTGTACGGTGGTTCTGGAGTGCAGCTAGCCAAGTGTAAAACTCTGGATTTAGAAGTACCAGCAGATGCGGAATTCGTGCTGGAGGGGACAATTACCCCAGGGGAGGTTCTACCTGATGGACCCTTTGGGGACCATATGGGCTATTACGGTGGGGTAGAGGATTCACCCCTGATTCGCTTCCACTGCATGACTCATCGTCAATACCCCATCTATCTGACCACATTTAGCGGTCGTCCCCCGAAAGAAGAAGCGATGATGGCGCTTGCCCTGAATCGAATTTATACTCCGATTTTGCGGCAACAGGTTTCGGAAATTGTCGATTTCTTCCTGCCAATGGAAGCTTTGAGTTACAAAGCTGCGATTATTTCCATAGATAAGGCCTATCCTGGACAAGCACGACGGGCAGCCTTAGCCTTTTGGAGTGCGCTGCCGCAATTTACTTACACCAAGTTTGTGATTGTAGTAGATAAAGATATTAACATTCGTGATCCGCGCCAAGTTGTGTGGGCAATTAGTTCTAAAGTTGACCCAGTGCGGGATGTTTTTATTCTCCCCAATACACCCTTTGATACCTTGGATTTCGCCAGTGAGAAAATTGGTTTAGGGGGACGGATGGGAATTGATGCCACCACTAAAATTCCCCCAGAAACGGAACATGAATGGGGTGCTGCCTTAGAATCAGATCCAGATGTGGCGGCGATGGTTGAAAGGCGATGGGTAGAGTATGGTTTGGCAGATTTACAAATAGGAGAAGTTGACCCCAATTTATTTGGTTACGATTTCCAGAGGTAACATCTTGATAAGTAACCAGACATAATTAATTACAATACTGATTCCTGGCTAGGCAAGAATTTCAGCCCAACACTTGTTCTAGGTTCTATAACGTGTGGATTTACACCAAAAAGTTTAGCTGCTCTTGACATATCAAGAGTTACTAAAGAAACATCTCCTAACGATAGTACTATATCGCTATAGAATGGCTCTATACCTAAAGCTTTGATGATTTCTAATGCTACTGCTTTAGCTAGAAGAGGTGGAACAGAGTTCCCGATCTGTCTAAATCCATGCCATTTAGTAGCATGAAACCTAAACCAATCTGGGTAAGAATGTAAACGTGCCGCCTCACGTACAGTAATACATCTTGGAGTAAACGGATGGATTGGTCTAGGAGAAGTATAAGCACCTCGGTTACTAGGTGTTCCCGCTCTTAATGTATTACATATTCCTTCAGGATCAAGTTTAAAGAAACGGCTTATAGGTTCTGTTGTTCCGTGTGGTGTAGACTCAAACCTCTTAATAGATTCTAGAGTATGTTGTGTTCTCAAACTTGATGTAAGCATTCTAAGATCATATCTACGTTCATATAAATAGTTATCTTCTCTAGAACCAAGGCTATGAAGTTTTCTAGCATAATTACTTGGCTTACCAAAGTCTGTAAAAACCCAGTCTTGTTTATATAATTCCACATAATCTTCTACTTCAGGTAGGTCTTGAATAGCTTCCCATACTGTAGGACTTGATGGGAGTTTATCATTCAAAACTGATTTATTTTTTTTTGGTATTTTTGTAATTGATTTTGGATAATTTGGAAGTTCACAATCATGACGAGAACCTATCAAAAATAACCTCTCACGATTCTGTGGAACTCCATATTGAGCAGCATTTAAAATTTGGTATTCTGTGCGAACTTTATAACCTTGTTTTTCAAATTTATCAATAATTTCTTCTATAAATATTTTATGTTTTCCCACGGTCATTCCTTTGACATTTTCAAGTACAAATACTTTAGGCTGTAATTCCAAAACTAGCCGAATAAAATGAAAAACCAAGGAATTTCTAGGATCATCAAAACAACGTTTACCTATTAATGAGAAACCTTGACAGGGTGGTCCACCAAAAACCACATCAATTTCTCTAGATCCTATGAGCGAAGAATTTCTAATTTCCTCACCTTTAACATCAGCAATGTTTTTACATAAAATAGCCCAACAGGGAAAATTAAATTTGTGTATTGCACAATGAATTGGGTCTATTTCAACAGATGCAAGTACATCAAAACCTGCCTGTTCAAAGCCAAGCGTCATGCCACCAGCACCAGCAAATAAATCTACAGCTATAGGTCGTTGATTTCTGATCATATAATTATTACATAATGGAAGTATGTCACTTTTGAAGGTGCATAATTTGAGTGCCTTGGCAATGAGGTAGTTGAAAGCCCGTAAGTAGAGCGTTGTGAACTATGAGTATAAATACTACCTTGCAAAAGGTACTTTTGCAAGAGGTCTAATAGACATCTCCGAAAATCAGCCCAAAACCCTTACGCAGCAAGGCGCAGATATTAATTGTCGGATATGTCTAATCTTTATTCAACTGCCCCTACTTAGCCAGCTTCCTCAGATTTTTTCGGGTAACTTTTACCTAAAATAGACGGAAAACCCAATTTGGTTCAAAAGCTACTACAAATTTCTCACCCTTAAAATATCATTTTTTTTATGAGTCGTGGACATTAGCCACAATTCAATTTTCCTCTGAGAATGAATACTTACTCGTTAGGAGTTAGTGGGGAAGAAAGAATAAATTTGTTCCACAAAGGCACTTATAAGAGTGACAAGGGCGTATGAACCAAGGGTTGAGTGCAGAAACTAACCAATGGCTAATAGCAAAGGGCTACAATTCCCAAGATTTAAATCAGCGGGGTGAAAATGGGGACACAGCTTTGCTGAAAGCTACGAGGGAGGGGCTATCCACTGTTGTCCAGGAACTAATTGATGTCGGTGTGGATATCCATGCCACAAATGATGATCACAACAATGCTTTGTGGTTTGCCTGTTTTGGGAATCACTACGATTTAATTAATTTGCTGCTGGCTACTGGGGTCGATATTAACAACCAAAATGCTAATGGGGCAACGGTTTTAATGTATGCAGCCTCCGCTGGTAAGACGGAAGTTGTAAAGTTGCTTTTACAACATCATCCTAATCTGCATCTGCGTAACCTAGATGACTATCAAGCTATTGATTTCGCTAGCAATCTAGAAGTTTTGAGGATGCTGAAAAATGCTACAAAATAATCTCTCTGGCAAGGCTTACCATGCAGTAACCAAGCATTCTTATTTATCTGTACAGATTGATCCCAATTATGTAGATGCCTCTACCCAACCCGCTGCTTTTAAAGTTTATCCCAAGTTTTATCGGCGATGGAAATTAAATGGCAACAATCCTAGTCATGCTTTTATCTGGTTAACTAGTGCGATTAGTTTCGAGCAGTTTCCCAGAGACAGCCCATATAAACTACGGGTGAATCCGTCTGCAGGCGCTTTATATCCTACAGAAGTTTATGTCCAGATTCGGGGAGTAGCAGGGATAGTAGATGGAATTTATCATCTAGAAGTTGAGAATAATTATCTAACACTAATCTATGAATTAATTGATGATGGTTTGGAAAGTTATATTTTACCTAATAAAAGTATCAAGGGATTCATTTTTTTAATTAGTTGTGTTTATTATAGGTCTAGCTGGAAATATAAAGACCGCAGTCTGAGATATTGCTTGCTAGATAGTGGGCACCATTTAGGTGCAATTGCCGCTTCAGCTTATCTTCATGATCAAAACATCCAATTAATTTTTGATTTTGATAAACTTAGTCTCAATGCAGATTTGGGATTTGAGCATCAGGAGTTTATTACTGGTTGTTTGATTGCGGGAGAGGTTCAAGCCCAAAAAGTCAGACGCTTAAGGCTGCAAGTCCCCTTTGTCTGTGGTACTGATTACTTCTATCCCAATCAATTGATTGAAGATGTCTATCAAGCAACATCTTTGCGCCCCAGCGGGCAAGCTGTACTAGACTATCCCCAATTTAATTTGGATCAGGATCAGTTTTTTGAAGCTGTTTGGCACAGACGTTCCATTAGGCGGTTTCACAAACAGTCGATCTCCCGAGAAAGTTATTGGCAGATTTTGCAGGCAGTTCAGCAACCAATCCCGACGGAGAATTTCGAGGAAATAGAAATTTACTCCGTTGTCCATCGAGTTGAAGGAATGTCACCTGGGTTGTATCAAGGGACACGTTTAATTCAGGCAGGTAACTTTTGGGAAAAGACAGGTTACTTATGCATTAATCAGGCCATCGCTAGAGATGGGGCTGTAACTTTATTTTTTGTGTCCAATTATCTAAGTTATCAAACTGCTATGCAAATAGCTGGTTTTTTGGGACAAAGAGTGTATCTATTTAGTAATTATTGGGGAGTTAACTGTAGCGGTATTGGTGCATTCTACGACGAGGAAACCCAAGAGTTTCTTGGTACCGATAAAGATGTACTTTATGCTATGGCAATTGGAATATAAGGAAATGGCTAGAAGGAAAAATTTCTCTAATGGTGATGATTCCCATCCTCTACAACCATCATCAGCAGATATTATGCTGCGGCAACAACTAGAGTACTCCCTCAGTAAGTACTTTTATCAAGAGTGCGATCGCTCGATTCAAAACCTCCTCTCTAGTTGTCGCTGGTACATGACAACCCATGCTAGTACTTTGACGTTAGTGATTGAATGTCCTGATCAAATCACTAACTGGCGCGTTTTGCAGAAAATTGTGCCCATGGGCGCTATCCTGAATAGCATTGTTAGCAGTGCAAAAATTCGCGTCTGTCCCCCAGAAGGACATGGTATACACCCCTTTGAAATGCGGGTAGATGAGTTATCAGTTTACCGTGACTGGGCTTAAATTAGGGGAGTACTGGGTATCGTTTTAGTCCCAGTCCCCCTTGGGAAGAGAAGAAATTCTGCTGACAGAGGGAAGTTTAGAAAGGGTATAATTTTATTATTATGGTTAATCTGGATTTAAAATAACAAACACTTCAGATACTGAGGACCCCAGTGTTGAGAAACTATCAAGCACGGTGTTCGAGAGCATTGACCTGCTGACTTTTATCTTTTCGTGGAGGTTTTGAGGCTGTTCTTGCTCCAGGGCAGTTCTTGCTGGAGGAAATAAAAGAGAGAAGGAACCAGAAGGATTAAAAATCATATAAGGGACTTCCAGAAATTAAATTATCCCATTTTATGGACTCAACACGACTGTTACTCCCTCTGCTCCCCTAGGAATTCGATATTTTTTTAGTTGGAAGTCCCTAATAAGCTTTTCAAAAGTTAAAGTCTTGATTTCCCCTCCTGCCTCCAGCAAGAACTGCCTCTAAAGTCAGGTTGATCTGAGGGGGTGACTCCCCAACTGAAACCGCACTACCGACTCCCAAGTTTTTGCCTCTCCCCTAATCGGCTCCCGGCAACGGGACTCAAACAACGCACAGCAGAGACGATGGCATCAGTGTCGATCTTAGCGGCATGCATCAATTCTTCTGGGGTACCGGAACTGGGCATATCCCGCACTGCCAATTTAATTAGTCGCAGTTGGGGACCTTGATAAATGGGGGTATCGGCAGTACCTACGAAGGCATCTAACACAGCAGCACCTAAGCCTCCCTCAAACCAGTGGTCTTCCACTACTACTAAGTTACCCTGGGTGTCCTGGGCAGCTTGGTGTAGGGTTTGAACATCGATAGGTTTAACAGAATAGGCATCAATAACCCGGATACCTATACCTTCATTTTTCAGGCGATCGCTAGCCTTGATTGCCTCATGGAGGGTAATGCCAGCGGCAATAACGGTGGCTTGATCTCGGTCGGAACCCCGGACTATCCTACTGCCACCAATGGTAAATTCCTCATCAGATCCGTAGATCACAGGGGTGCTTTCCCGCGTAGTTCGGAGGTAGACAACCCCAGGGCGATCGCTCATCTGTACCACCAGTTTCGCAGTCTGATTGGCATCACTAGGGTAGAGTACCGTACTCCCCCCTACGGCCCGCATGGCAGCTAGGTCTTCTAAGCCCATTTGCGAAGCCCCATCTTGACCAATGGAAACCCCAGCATGGGAACCAACTAACTTAATGTTGGCGCGGGAGATGGCAGCCATCCGCACAAAGTCGTAGGCACGGGTCAAAAAGGCGGCAAAGGTGGAAGCAAAGGGTTTGTATTTTCGCACCTGCAAGCCCACTGCTGCTGCTACCATCTGCTGTTCGGCAATGTACATCTCAAAATAACGCTCTGGAAAGGCCTCGGCAAAGTCTTCGGCATAAGTGGAGTTACTTACCTCTGCATCCAAGGCGACTACATCGGGTCTGGCTGCTCCTAAAGCCTTGAGGGCGTCCCCATAGGCCCGACGGGTTGCCACCTTTGTACCCTGTTCATATCTGGGTAAGGAGAGGGGTTGGCACTGACCAATAGTTGCAGGCTGTTCCTGTGTTAAGGGTGGACTTACCTGGATCACAATATCCCGTCCACCCCCTAACTCGGCAATTGCATTTGCCTGTTGGTTAGATTTCAATGCCTTACCATGCCAACCACCTAAGTCCTCTAAAGCTTCTACACCTTTCCCCTTCTTAGTTCGGGCAATAATTACTGTCGGGTGATCGTTCACCGCTAAGGCTGCACTATAGGCTTGATCAATCTCGATCAGATTATGACCATCAATCTCTATTGCTTGCCAGCCAAAAGCTCGGGCACGGTTAGCATAGATTTGAGTGTTCCAACCCAATTCAGTTTGTCCCCGTTGCCCCAGACGATTCACATCAATAATGGCAATCAGATTATCTAGGTTATAGTGTGAGGCGTGATCAAAGGCCTCCCACACGGCACCTTCAGTGGTTTCGCTATCCCCCATTAACACCCAGACATTATAGGAAAGTTGATCTAAATACTTACCAGCCAGCGCCACCCCCACACCAATAGGTAACCCCTGTCCTAGGGAGCCAGTAGCCACATCTACCCAAGGTAAAATTGGTGTGGGATGCCCTTCTAGTGGACTACCAAACTGCCGCAGTGACATCAACTCCTGGTCGGAAATTACCCCTGCTGCTTTATACATAGCGTAGAGCAGGGGAGCCCCATGTCCTTTAGAAAGGATGAAGCGATCGTTATTCGGATTACCGGGGTCATTGAAGTCGTAAGAGAGATATTTAGCAAGTAATACTGCCATCAAATCCGCTGGGGACATTGAAGAGGTGGGATGACCTGAACCAGCAACGCTAGTAGCCCGAATACTATCAACACGGAACTGTTGTGCTAGCTCATGCCATTGGTGTAGTTGCTCCTGTGTGGCCATAGTTATTTTCCTCAAAGGGAGGGTGTAGTGGCTTTTTCCAAGTGAACAAGGGAGAAGGGGTGAATGTCCTTCGGGTTAACTTGATTTACTTTAAAAGGCAGGAGTTACAGTTGCGTCATTCAAATGGAATAACCAACTTGTCTTTCTCGGGGGAGACACTAATCAGGATGGGAAGTAACCAAGAAGCTGGTCTGGAGGCTGAGCAATCAGTTTGAGTCCAAAGGTATCTTGCCTAGCGTCAATCAATTTTGGATTTTAGATTTTAGATTTTAGATTGTAGATTTTGGAAAAGTCCCACAAATAAATTTGGGGACTTGAGACCTTTTTAAATTTCGGATTTTGAATTTCTAATCTAAAATCCAAAATCCAAGTAAATATTGCCGTGAGATGGTCGCAATTTTGTATAAGTACTAATTACCTGTTTGACGATTTCTGGATAGGATGTGATGGTATCCATAGTTAGTAATCTGAAAGGAATTTTCAGTTTTCCCGCTCTGTGGCTTGCTCTTGGGTTGGGATACTAGATACCATTGTTATAAGTACTACTTCCTAGAAGTAAATACCGTCGTAAACATCATCAGCATCCCACCCAGCAGAATCGCGATCGCCACTCCCCCTGTCACCCAATCCAGTAAATTACTCTGATCCATAATTAAAAATCTACCCCTCTTTTCAGTTCAACTCCTTGGTTTGCATAGTGCTTGTGACAGTAAACCTCCGAGTGAATACTCGCTAAATCAAAGTATGCTGGTTGATTTTGACACCGCCCAGTGATAATAATTTCCGTATCCCGAGGTTTGCGAAGCAAGACTTGGACAATAGGTTCAATGGGGAGTAGTTCTAAATCAACGGTGGGATTGAGTTCATCAAGGATGATCGTCTTATAAATCCCAGAAGCGATCGCTGTTTTCGCAATTTCCCAACCCCTCTCCGCTTCTACATAATCTAACTCCTGCCGCGAATTGCGCCAAACTATGGCATCACGACCACAGCGTTGATGATCCACTACTTCCGGATAGGATTGCTGTAAAGCCGCGATCGCTGCGTCTTCGGTGTACCCACTACCACCTTTGAGCCACTGCATAATTAATACACGGGTAGAACCAGGGTGATTAATCCCTCTACCAATTGCCTTCAAAGCCTTACCCAAAGCACTAGTAGATTTACCTTTCCCAGAACCAGTATAAATTTCAATCCCTTCAATTAATAGAGCTTGAGCAGTTGGATGATGCTGGGGTTTCATTTCTGAGTGCAAATCGGCAATATCTAGCAGCTTTTGGGGTGCAGCGCGTCCAGTGGCAATGATTTCCAAATCTGATGGTTTGGCTTTTAAGGTCTGTACTACCTCATCCACCGCTAGCAACCCTAAATCTAACACTGGATTGATTTCATCCAGAACTACCACTGAATACAAACCAGAAGCGATCGCTCCCTTGGCTACATCCCAACCCCGTGCCGCTTCTGCTTGGTCAAAGGGAGTAATTTCCTCATGGCTAAAATACTCGGCTCTCCCAGTACGAACCTGATCAATTAAATGGGGAAAGCCGCGCTGTAAAGCAGTGATCGCCCCGTCTTCATCATAATCACGTTCTGGCCCCTTCAAAAACCTCAACAGTAAGACCCGGTTAGAATTGGTTGTAGCATTGATCCCCAAGCCAATGGAGCGTAAAACCACTCCTAAAGCTGCTTGGGACTTACCTTTTCCCGCACCATCATAGACGTGAATTTGACCTGTGATCCTTTCAGATCGCACTTGCGCCGTGCGAATACCGATGCCGTTTCTTGTCATCTAGCAAGCTCTCATCACAAATTCAATTATAGCAACGCACGGTAAGCGGAAAACTCACTGAGATGCAAGCGACACCGTAGCCTAGAGTTAGGCTTTGGACTCTCCTCGGCCTCCTCTGTCTGCAGAATCTCACGGCTTATAGCTGTAGGAGTGTCAATACATATTCATAGACTAGGCATTTTTGGGAACAGAGAACCCTCCCCAATTCCTATTCCTCCTCTTAACTTGTCAGTTAAGCATAATAAGTGCCTAAGAACTGCATTTTTACCAGAGCATAAATACTTATAATTATTAGCAAAAGATAAATTTTTTTGGCAAGAGTACTATGACCACTGTTCAGTTAGGCAGGAATAAGTTTATGGTTAGGGATAAGCACCAGAAAAGTGGGTAATCGGAACATGATTTCAACGGGAGTTGAAGTTAGAACAGGTCGATTAGAATCAATGGTTGAGCAAATTGGGGAAGCTGTACTCTCGACAGCAGAAACTGTTGAGTGCCTAGCAGCCAGAATGGATACCCTGAGTATACAAATTGAAGTCCAAGGGAAGCAGCTACAGCAGCAAGGCTATCAAATCTTTGCCTTATGTGATGCTGTCCAAAGCCTTGCTGATTCTCATGATCACTCACTCCAAACACTTGGACAACTGACACAAACCTTAGATAGACTTACATCCTTGCTGGAAAAGCGACAGGGAGTAGGGGACAGGGGGTAGGTATTTAGGTTTTCGAGAAATAATTGAGAACATTCTCAATTGTTGAACGTAGTTTTAAGGTTTCAGACCATGATTTTGGTTCTAAAACCCAAAAAATTGGTCTAATCTGAAAAACCTACCCTTGAAAGGCAGAGGAGTGGGGGAGAGTATTAATCTACTGTACCCTAATAGTCCTTAATTGTTACTCCCTTCCCGGTAAAAAACGTCGTATTCTACCGCCTTTCTTCCTAATCCATGTCCCCTGTTCAGAGTTACCTTCTGGGACTAATAACCGGATACAAACGTTTAAGTTTTGTGCGTGCATCTGCGGTTTTGAGTTGCCAAAACCAGACAAAATTATCCGGTAATGGTCAATTATGGTCTACTAGTCCAAAATCCCCAATATAAAATCTGACTTTTCCCGTTATCTTTTCATTGTGGAGGTTTTGAGGCAGGAGGCTCCAGGGCAGGAATCATAATTCCCTCCTGCCTTTCTTCGGTAATTAATTCTGTTCAAGTACTTAGGGCTTGCTGAATAAAACTAGAACCTATTCGGAATCAGGGTTTCAATCGTTTTTAGTCCAAACAGGTGCAAGAATATGGCATTTAGAGACTCAAAATGCTTGCATTTCGGGAAAAAATCGTGGGGTTAATTTGGGGATCAACCTCCAAAACTCCCATTTTTTGCACCGTCTGACACCTAGATTCGCAATAGGAGAGTTTTTCAGCAGACCCTACTTACAGCAGTCGCTCATAGGAGACCGCGCTGCCTCCCCAAGACTGGGCTACTTCAGAAAATCCAAAATTGTCAAACCCTCAACTGAGTTACGGCGATATTCCCAGAAAAACAGACATCTACATCACTGCCGGGGGTGCGATCGCGCTTCCCATACTCCCCTACATAGTAAAAGTTATCACCGTCTACCCGATAGTTAACTGGTAATGGTTTAGTACAGGGTTGGCAAAAGACTACTTCCGGATCAGGTGTTCCTGGTGGTAAATGGGGTAGATTCACATTCCAAAACTTTCCCGGTTCTATGGGACGTTGGAGTAAATCAGCTAGGACTTTTCCTGCCAATATGCTAGCCAAATCCCAGTTAAAATCTAGCTTGGCTCGGCGATAGTGGGATATGGCAATGCCCCCAATCCCATGCATAGCTGCTTCCCGTGCGGCAGCAACGGTACCAGAGATATAGGCATCTACCCCTAAGTTACCACCGGCGTTGATTCCTGATATGACAAACTTTGTGTCTGGACAGATTTGGGTAATGGCAATTCTCACACAATCAGCAGGTGTTCCAGCTATGGCATACTCAACATCAGAGCGTCGCTGGAGGTTAATGGGTTGCGTGGTGGTGACTTGATGTCCACATCCTGATTGATGAGTTTGAGGTGCAGCGATAATACTACTTTTGCCGCTAACAGCTTTAAGTAAAGCTTGAATACCAGGGGCATCAATGCCGTCGTCGTTGGTGAGAATCAAGGTCATTTTATTAATTAAAATAAGATTGTCACTTTCCTAACTCCTTCCCAGACATTAAACTCGCTGCTTCCACTTAAATCTAGCTTGTAATCATAGGAAAGTGCCAGTGCTTCAGATGCTTCTATGAGATCTTCTAATCCTCCCTGATAATTTTGGAGTTTCCCTGTCATTTGCGGCTATTGATAGTTTTAGAGTAGGGCACATTTTTCAGCACTATTGCATTTATTAATGTGTTAACGCTAATTCTCTAGAATATTTGTGACATAAGTACCAATTTAGTGTGATTTAAAGCACCCATATCAGGAGGAAAGGGTTGAAATTTATCGCTTTCCCTTTCCTGCACTGATTAAATTCCTAACTGCCCTTAGATGCAGTTTCTGCGGGTCCTGCAGTGACAATCACCAAATTGTCTGGTTTGATTAACTCTGCGATCGCCTGTTGCACCTGAGTCATCGTCACCGATTCAATACGTTGGGGGAACTGGTGGATTTCATCTGGGGACAGCCCATAGACAGAATTTGACAACACAATGCTTGCTACTTCACTGGGACTAGCTAAATCCACTGGGTAGCTGTTAGTAATTGAACGTTTGGCTGTGTTCAGTTCGGCTTCGGTTACACCTTGCTCACGGAATTGCTTGAGTAAAGCCAGAGTACTGGCGATCGCTTTTTGGGCATCTCCAGGGGAGGTCTGCATCTGAATCAAGAACGGACCAGGATTGATGCCGGCGGCAAATCCGCTGTAAATCCCGTAGGTCAAACCCAGACGGTCTCGCACTTCCGTGCCTAAGCGACTTGACAAAGTATCACCGCCCAAAATCTGATTCAGAACTAGAGCTGCATAATAACGGGGGTCTTTTCGGGAAATTCCGCTATAGCCGAAGTAGGTAATAGCTTCGACTTTGCCGGGAATCACTTGATTGAGACGTGTCAAAGTCGAGGGTAGAGGTACGGAGGGGAAGTTGAGGGTAGGGGGCTTACCAGTAGGTTGCCATTTGGCGAATGCCTGATTCAGTAAGGCTTTCACCTGGGTTGGTTGGAAGTCTCCCACTAGGGAGATGGTGGTAGTGTCTGATCGATAATGTTCCTGGTAGAACTGCACCAGGTCTTCACGAGTGATACTCTTTAAACTTTCCACCGTCGGAAAGCTGTGGAAGGGGTGATTTTCTGGGTAAATTGCCTGTTGGAATAGCCGTCTTCCCAGTCCACTGGGGTCATCCATCTGGAGTTTGAGACTGGTGAGTGCCCGTTGGCGACTCAGTTCTAGTTGGTCGGTGGGGAAGGTGGCGTTTTGGACCACATCTGCCAAAGTTTGGATTAAAATCGGCAGGTTCTCTGAGAGTCCGGCTCCCTCGATACTTACTCCTTCGCGGTTGGCACCAAATTGTAAAACTGCACCACGATTTTCTAGCTTTTTGGCTAGGGTCAAGGCATCTTCAGTCTTAGTCCCATTCATTAAATTAGCAGCCGTCAAACTGGCTAATCCTGCTTTTTGATTGCCGTCAAATTCACTGCCGGCATCAATTTGCCCACTGAGGTTGATGGTAGGAACACTCTCGTCGCGCAGCAGCAACACCCGCAAACCATTTTTCAAAGTAAATTGCTGGGGTATGGGTTGTTGACTATCATCTGTAGCTGCTGTTGCCTGTGGTAGATATTTGGCTAGTTCTGCCGGATCTACAGGCTTACCAGGGTTGAAGTTTTCGATAGTGCGGCCTGAAGGAACACTGGAGATACCTGGTTTCCCATCTGCTTGGGTTGGGTCAAAGAAACCAATGGTTTTTTTGGCTGGGTCGAGGTAGGTTTTGGCTACTCGCTGTATGTCCTCAGGGGTTACTTGGGCGATGGCTGCGAGATATTTTTCAATAAACCGATAGTCCCCAGCTACGGTTTGGTTATAGGCTAATTGACTAGCTTGACTGGTAATATCTTGATTGCCTAACACAAAGGATGCTTCTAGCTGGGTCTTTGCCCGTGCCAATTCTTCCTGGCTCACTGGCTGCTGCTGGATTTGTGCTAGGGACTCTTGAATTACCTGGGCAACTTTCGTCACTTCCTGACCGGGGGCTGCGGTGGCACCGATTTCGTACCAACCAGGCTCGATCAGTTCTGCTGCACCGCCTTCCACGGAACTAGCAAGTCCAGATTCCACCACAGCTTGGTAAAGCCGGGAACTGCGCCCACCAGTGAGAATGGCATCCATCACATCAATAGCTGGGACATCGGGGTGAAGGATGTCGGGCAGGGGATAGACCATTTGCAGCAGGGCTGCACTTCCTGGCTGTTTAAGGACAATTGGTGTGGTACTAACAGCCGGAACGGCCTGAGGGGTTTGGGTGGTGGGAGTCTTACCCCGTCGAGATAATTTCCCAAAGTTTTCTTCGATGACTTTATTCACAAGTTCGGTGTCAAAGTCGCCGGCAACTACCAAGGTGGCATTGCTAGGACTGTAGTAGGTTTTGTAGTAATCCCGTACCTGCTCAATTGTGAATTTTTCTACATCAGATTTAGTTCCCCCTACGGGTAGACCGTAGGCTCGGTTGGGGAAAGCTGCCCGTTTTACAGCCCGATCTAATCGATAGCCGGGGGAGTTTTCGTACCCCTGCAACTCGGAGATCACTACTTTTCTCTCACTTTTAAGTTGCTCAGGGCCGACAAGGGCACGTTCCATGCGGTCGGCTTCTAGGATCAGCAGGGCTTCTAGTTTATCTCGCTCCACCGTGCCGAAGTAGGCTGTTTCATCGTAGCTGGTAAAGGCGTTGAACTGGCTCCCTAAAGCACTAAATAACCGCCCAAATTGCACAGGGCGATCGCTTGTCCCCTTGAACATTAAGTGTTCTAGTTGGTGGGAAATGCCGTTTTGTCCCGGAACTTCATCCCGGGAGCCGACTCTATACCAAACCTGTACAGTCACTACTGGGGCAGTATGCACTTCTTTGGTTAGTACTGTTAGTCCGTTGTCTAACACTCGTTTTTGCACTCCTTGGGTAAAGGAGAGAGCCGAAGCGGATGCAATTGTTGGTGGTGTTGCCCCGTCACTAACATTGCCAAAGACTGGCATGACGCTGAGTAGAAGGCTGAGGCATAAGCCTACTAGCATGTATAAGCGTAGCTTCATATCAAAATTGCTTTCGCTGAGTTTTTCCACTTATATAGTTTAATCAGCGATCTCCTAATGGGGGTGTACATTTTTAGTATTATTAAGTGATGGCCAAGAAGTTTTAACTCATAGCTCATGTCTTCTATTCCTTTGACACTGAACCTTGGTGAAGGTTCCGTCTCCTTTAGTTTTTCACCTTCAGCGGCTCGAGAATTAAAAGCCGCTATGGAGCGGTTAATGGCTTGCCTGAAAGCAGTTGCTGCTAAATCTACACCAGTCGGCAAGACTAGTCCCCAGCCTCCTTTAGAATATCGCTACACTGGTGAAGTCTTTTTGGAAGTGTTCTGTAACCCGAATATCTGGCCTACTCCCTTTGCCGCTAAAGTTCTACTCACTGTCCAAGATGTCAGTATCCGCCTGACCACAGAAGCTGAACTTACCCGCATTATTGATGATATTAACCAGTATTTAGAACAATTCTCATAAAAATTACCGACACAGTTAACTGCCTCGGTAAGGTAATCTGGCTTCTAATTTGGGTTGATTCGCGAGTGTTAACACCTGGTACACGCAGCATGAAAAGTTGTATAAATCAGACTTTAGTGCTTCCGTCTTCCGTAAAAAAAAGACTTAGCGTTTCATTACATCTTGTCAAATTCACACATCGAGAATCAAATTTAGGGTTGATTAGTCGTTGTCCCATTCTTCGCGACCAATCAAGTCCCCAATACGATCGCGTAATAAAAAGTCACACTTCTCTAATTCACATTCCACGCAAACCCACTCTCTTGCTGGTATGTATTGGCAAAGCGTATATATAGGTTGCTGCCGACTCAGCATCCCTTTCTGTACCAGTCGGCGTGCTTCGTCTTGAATTACATCTAGAGAATAGTAATTGATAGAGGGCACCGTATTCACACTCATGGTTTTACTCACAAATTTATATGTAGATGGCGTTCCTAAGTTTGATTTAGGAACAGATGTGACAATGATTAGACTTGTGGCTAGGGTTTTGTAGTTTGCTATACGGAACTATTAACATTTTGACGCTACAGCTCAGAAATTTATTTAAAGAAATGTTAAGTTTGTCAACAAATTCTGACATTACCTCTAACTCAGCTTCATATAGTGCTTAGACAGTGGGGAATCGGGGAGATTTTGCTTTTTTACTCCATTTGTTCCTCTTAGTTGGAGCTTAGAGTATAAAACATACCTAAATTGAGAGTTAAAACAAATCAATAAGGATTTTAGCGTACTATTTCTGAGCATTTGAGAAATAAGTGCCAAAATCTAGCTATAGTCACATTAAAACAGACGTGATTTAACCACGTCTGTCAATTGTTTGGCGGATTTATGGAGATTGATTGTTCGGAACTGACATTGCTGGCTATGTTTCCTCATCATCCTGGAGGTTTTGGGGCAAACGCTCCTGCTGTAGTTGGTTCAACAAAGTTAATACCTTCGTGCCTCTTTCTATGGAGCGATCTTCAATAAACACTACTTCTGGTGTACGACGTAGGCGTACCCGAGCACCGATTTCGCTACGAACATAACCTGTAGCTGACTTTAAACCTGCCATTGTTTCAGCTTTTGCTTCCTCTGTACCGTAGATACTGACAAAAATCTTAGCGTGTTGAAGATCGCCAGAAACATCTACATCAGTAACACTCACCATTCCTGTGCCCACACGGTCATCCTTAATCCCGTTGAGTAACATTTGGCTAACTTCCCGTTTGATCAATTCAGCAACACGGGAAACGCGGCGATTAGTAGCCATATAAACCTGGCCTCCTCACAGAGGATATACTACACAATGTCTAAATTGTACTCAGTCCCAGCATAGCCCGCAGGGTCAGGGTGATAAAAACTAGGCCACTTACCAATACACCCAGAAGGGCAATTAGAGTCACCGGTCGTTTCAACAGGGGCAATAATGGTGCATACAAGTTTACCAAAATGCCTAAGAGAGTAGTGATGAAGTAGCGAGGATAGCGAAAGACGTTATCCCAAAATCCGTCAAACATTAGTGTTCAGACTGCCTTATTGTGGAATACACAGCTAGCTATTTTACTTGGCTGTATATACCTAATTGTAGTCTAGTTGGGCTAAAAAGACTAAAGGGGGATCTTACCGAAGAAAGGCTCCAGGGCAGGAGTCGGAAAATATATTTTTTTGCCCTATGCCATTTTTGATGAAAAACCAAAAAATCTGGATTTTGAGACGCGTAGCACCAGGAATACTACGTCCTGATTAAATCCCATAAATTTATTTATGGGGATACATAGCTGCCTCCTCAACTCCTCCCCAAGGCGTAGCCTTCTTACCCTCCCCGTGCTATACTTAGCTGTATTTAGTATCCTATTTACCAGGAAATGGTCAGTCAAATCCCTCAAGAAACTGTCCCGCGTCCATTTTTAAAGTGGGCAGGGGGGAAAGGTAGATTAATTCAGCAGTATGAGAAATTTTTCCCCAAAGATTATAAGACCTACTATGAACCATTTTTAGGTGGGGGTGCTATTTTTTTCTATCTGCAACCAAGCACCGCTGATTTAACGGATATAAATGGAGAATTAATTAATACTTACTGCTGTGTTAGGGATAATGTAGAAGAATTAATTGAGCTATTGCAAGAACATCAAAGGGGACATAATCAAGATTATTACTATCATGTCAGAGCCAATATTGGCGGCACGCCTTTACAGCAAGCGGCGCGGTTAATCTATCTGAATAAAACATGTTTTAATGGTCTTTATCGGGTGAACTCCCAAGGTAAATTCAATGTCCCCTTAGGTAGATATAAAAATCCTCCTATTTGCCAAGCAGATTTACTCCGAAGTGTATCTAAAGCACTGGCGGGGGTGAACATCCAGCAAGGGGATTTTACCCAGGTATTAAATTATGCAAATAGCAGTGATGATTTTGTTTATTTTGATCCCCCATACTATCCTGTAAGTGAAACCAGCTATTTTACTGCTTATAATCATGATTGCTTCACAGAAAGCCAGCAAATTCAGTTAAGGGATGTATTTAAAAAACTAGCTGAACGTGGTGTAAAAGTTATGCTATCTAATTCTGATTGTCCATTTATTCGTAATCTTTATGCAGATTACAATATACACCCTATATCAGCAGCTAGGTCAATAAATTCTAATGCCAAAAAGCGGGGAAAAGTTTCTGAGTTATTGGTAATTGGGGATTGGGGACTGGGGAGTAGGATCCGTTCTCCCTCAATCCAAAATCCAAAATCCTAGCCAGTCTGAGCTTCAGTATGACCATTGCGGATTGCCCATGCCAGTTCTAACATTTGTGTCCACCGCTTCTGTAGTTGTTTAGGTGTACATTGGACAGCCTTGGCGATCGCTTGGTCACTTTGACGAGCGGTTTTCAACTGTAAAATTTGCTGTTGCTGTGTCGTCAGTTGATTGCAAAAATAATTCCACTGTTGGGAAGAAAGACCTAATCTGTGTTCTAAACCTGCACCTAACCATTGATGTACCAATTGCCATTGGTGTTGTTTGGCAAATTTCTCCACATGGTATTTAAACCGCTGTTGGAGATAATCGCGTTGACGACTTGTTAGACCGAGAATTTGGTCAATTTCTGGGGCAGAGAGGTCTTGGAGTTTTAGGGAAAGGTAATCCATACAGTCAGATTGACCTTGGGACTCCAGATATTTCATTAACTCAGCAATGACGCGATCGCGTTCTGATTCTTCAGAAGGGTCAAAATTAGCCTTGGCGATCATTTGCGATCTGATCTGTTGCACTGCCACACTGCGCTGATAAGACTCTGCTTCTTCGCTTTTAGCAGACTCCACAGCCATTTCAATATCTAGAGTAGTTTCCTGGGGTTGACGACGGGCAAAACCTTGAGCGCGGAGGATAATTAGTTGCTGATTAGCACCACCAGGTAAATTGATCCGGCGCTTGGCGTACTGCTCCGTAAAAGCCATGTATTCTGCTAACTGTAGCTGCGTGCGCGGTGTATAGTCTTCAGCTAATTCGTTTTCCCGACGAAAAGCCTTGATTGCTTCGATGTAAAAAGCTTGGAGAAAATCTTCAATCAGGTTATAACGAGCTTCAAAGCCTAACTCTGAGCCAGAAACTGTAACATGACGATAGACAATAGCTCCTAGACTGCTATGTAGTTCTGCTCGACCGCGCTTAGAACCGAGATGGTAATAACGCAGGCACTTTTGCAGACGATGCCTGGCTAGGGTGATTTGCCAGGAGCCAATTTGCCCAGAGGTTTGGATGCGAGAACTCTTATGACATATGCGTTCCACTTCTTTGGTGATGCGCTTGGCTGCTGCTTGTACACACCCTGGTGTAGCTTTTACCTGCGGGAGCATTTCCTGGCAGAGCCACTGGATTAATGTGTCGGTGTTGCTAACTGGCAATTCCTCGGTGGAAATGTAGGATTCAAAATGATGTGTCGAATTTGGCAGATTGGCGAGGTTAGCTTTCATGACTTTTCCTGGAAGTGGTATTGCACCATAACTAAAACGCAGAGGCAGCATTTAAGGCAGTCCTAGCTAGAGAATCTTCTGGCATCCATCTCTCAAGACCTGCCATCTGTACTGCTCACATCTAAGACTGTAGGCAACTTTAAAAATTTACAGGGATGTCTGTGTGTTACTTTCTTATCAGCACCCTAATTAAAGGTGATACAAGAGGAATTCACCACAGGTCAAAAATGCACAAGACCCTGACTATGCCAAGATTTGCCGCTATCTCGTTATCCGCGTTTCTAGTGCTTTGGAGTATGACAATTTCAAAACTGGAGCATTTTGTTATGATGTTTGCCGAAATTGAAGGGTGCGCCTGTGAAGTTTACTTTTTATATCCACGCTGCTGCTGCTTCCCAACCTAAACCTCTCCGTGTAATTGTTGGTTCCTCTGCCGTTAGGTCTAAAATGGTGGACACATCATAGGTCGGTTCTTCACCAGTGTCTATGATTACATCTACCAATTTTTCCAAACGCTCAAATAGCTCTACCCGTGATAGGATGGGTCGTGAATCTAGGCCTATTCCATCCTCTACATCATCTGGTGGTAGGTGCGCTGAGGTGGAAATGATCGGATTTCCTAACGCCGAAAGCAATGCCAAACATACACGATGCTCCGGCACGCGAATTCCTGTCGTTTTTCGCTTTGGACTCTGCACCAGTCTCGGTACTAACTTGGTGGCAGGGAGTAAAAACGTGTAGGGTCCCGGAATCAAACGTTTCATAATCCGATAGGCTGGGTCACTTACGAAGGCATAAGTTGCCACATTGGAAAGGGAGGGACATAAAAAGGTTAGTGGTTTATCATTCGCTAACTGCTTGATTTGTCGCACTCTTTCCACAGCCGACTTGACATTTAAATCACAACCAATTGCATAGACTGTATCCGTGGGGTAGAGCATAATAGCGCCGCTGAACAGCGCTAACTTTATTTCCTCTATTCGCCGATTTTGGGGATTATCAGGATGAAGTGAGAAAATTTTTGTCATGGTGTGGAGAATAGGGATAATAATCCGCTCAATGAAGAATTTAGACTCTATGAGTAAATTAGCTTATCTTCAATGCCCGACGGGGATCTCAGGTGATATGTGCTTGGGAGCTTTGGTAGATCTAGGTGTTCCTGTGGAATATCTGGTAGTAAACCTCAATAGATTAGGAATTGAAGGGGAGTACCGATTGCACTCTGAGCTTGTCCATCGCCAAAGTCAACAGGCTACTAAGGTTCATGTAGATTTAGTCCACCATGACCATCACCATCGTCACTTACCAGAGATCAACCAGATGATTCTCGAAGCTAAGTTACCGTCACGGGCAGAAGCTTGGAGTTTGGCAGTATTCCGGCAGTTGGCAGTGGCAGAAGGTACTGTACATGGAATTGAACCGGAAAAAGTTCATTTCCATGAGGTGGGTGCTGTCGATGCCATTGTTGATATTGTTGGTACCTGTTTGGGGTTGGACTGGTTAGGTATTGGTAGTAATCAGGATGGATGGCCTTGGCTATACTGCTCGGCTTTTCCCACTGGTGGTGGAACCGTTCGCGCTGCCCATGGACAGATGTCAGTACCAGTGCCAGCAGTGCTAGAGTTGTGGCAAATGCGGGGTTGTCCGGTTTATAGCAATGGGATTGAGCGTGAATTGGTAACACCTACAGGGGCAGCTATCGCCACTACTCTGTCCAGGAATTTTGGTTCACCACCCTCTATAACTATCCAACAGGTAGGATTAGGAGCAGGTTCTCATAATTTACCTCTCCCTAATATACTACGACTGTGGCTCGGTGATGGTACACCTGATAGCCCAAGTTTAGAAACTATCTCCGTACTCGAAACCCAAATAGATGATTTAAGCCCCCAAGGAATTGGTTATGTATTTGAGCTTTTATTTGCTGCTGGTGCGGTGGATGTCTTTACCCAAGCCGTGGGGATGAAAAAGTCCCGTCCTGGGGTTTTATTGACTGTGATTTGCCATCCCGAAAACTTAGCTAGTTGTGAAGCAGTTTTATTCCGCGAAACTACGACTTTAGGTATTCGGCGGAGTACTCAGCAACGCACAATTTTACAGCGGGAATTTCAACAAGTGGAAACTGAATATGGCACAGTGCGTGTTAAGGTAGCGTGGAAGCCAGGAGAATTAGCTGAAAAACTGATTGTTAATGTGCAGCCAGAGTTTGAAGATTGTGCAGAGTTAGCGCGAACACACAATGTTCCGTGGCGGGAGGTTCATCGATTAGCTTTACAGTGTTGGTATAGGAATCCGGTTTGATGGGCGAGAAATGATCTGCATTGGCTCTTAACAGGAATCTGACTTTTCCCGTTATCTTTTCGTGGAGGTTTTGAGGCAGTTCTTGCTGGAGGGAATTCTGACTCCTACCCTGGAGCTACGATCAAAGGGAGTAAGGGTTGAAGCCCCACTCCAAAATCTCTGATTTGGTGTCCTGCAATCAGTGTAAGTCTAAGCATAGCTGCCCTATGGAGCCTCCTGCCTTCTTCACGCTCTACTATTCAAAAGATAAAGTCTTGATTTCCCCTCCTGCCTCTGGTGGAATGCAGGGGTTTTCGGACTTAACGGGAAAAGTCAGTAACAGGAGTAGAGGTGTACGGAGTTTTTTTCCCAAATCAAATAGGATTCCTGTATTCTAGTTAGGGCTTGCTGAATAAAGCTAGAACCTATTCGGAATCAGGGTTTCAATCGTTTTTAGTCCAAACAGGTGCAAGAATATGGCATTTAGAGACTTAAAATGCTTGCATTTCGGGAAAAAATCGTGGGGTTAATTTGGGGATCAACCTCCAAAGCTCCCATTTTTTGCACCGTGTGGTACCTAGATTCGCAATAGGAGAGTTTTTCAGCAGACCCTAGTTAAATTAAATATCATGGGTTAAGGAAAGCCTTAACCCATGAGTTCAATCAGCTTCTCTTACTGTTCTTCTGAGAGCTTCCGCTGCGTCCTCTGCCGTCTCCTGGGCATTTTTACCAGTATCCTCTGCTGCCCGTTGAACTTTCTGTGTCAGTCCTTCAGCAGCATTGCGGGTGTTCTGTTGCAAATTCTCAATTCCTCGCTGGGTTCCTTCGGCGACACCCTGCTGTAATTCTGCGGCTGAACTCCCTACATCCTCACCCAGGTTCTTTACTCTTTCCCCAAAGGGTGTACCTTGTTGATAGTTTTTGACATATTGTTCCCGAGAGTGAATTCCCTTTTCTTGAATATTTCTTTCAGCGGTTTCTCTCAAGATTTTGGCCTTAGTTTCGGCAGCTTTTTCCGCGGCTTTGGCTCTAGGGTCTACATCACTAAAGTTATTCATTCCTCCTTCATAAGTTGACAGAGGATAATCCGTGGTAGGGTCATATCTAGCTGCATTCGGTGGTTGAGAGGCAGGCTGAGGTGGCTGTGCAGCTATCCCTGGACTGTTACAAGCTTGGGTTAAAACTAAGAGTATTCCTGCTAAAAATACAATTAAAATTTTCAGGGGACGACTGTTTTTTAGCCAATCGATCGCTCTTTTCATGGTCTAAACCTTCATATTTTTACTATTCAGGATAAACTGGATAAAATTACTATTTCCTCTAGCATTGGTGACATTTTACATTGTCCTAAACTACACTTTTTATCTAACTGAAGAGAGATATTAGAGCACGAGTTAGAACTTTACATCGCAGGAGATAGCTGAGTGGCTAATGTAATATAAGATTGTCTGGGTACATATAACAGTTGAAGATGAAACAAATCGTGCGTTGGCTAATTTTAGGTGGGACGCTATTTTTTGTTGGTAAAGCCATCAAGGATCACTGGCTGGAAGTAACAGCTATCCGCATAGATGCATCAGGCTGGGCAATTTTAGCTATTGCTACAGGTATCACTTTACTGGCCCACCTTTGGGCAGGTTGGATCTGGACTTGGATCTTGCAAGAATTGAATCAATCTGTGCCATCCAACCAATTTATCCAAGTTTATCTAAAAACCAATATTGCCAAGTATTTGCCAGGTAATATTTGGCATTACTATGGTCGAATTATAGCAGTGAAAAATGCTAATTTTTCCAGTGGTGCAGCTACTTTAAGTGTATTATTAGAACCGCTGCTTATGGGAGCTGCCGCTCTAATTATCATTGACGTTTTTGGGGGAGCAATTACTACCGCTAATACCAATCTAGGTTGGCAAATCCTGCAATTTTTGAGTTTAATTGTGATCCTTGGCACCGTTCATCCTTGGTTTTTGAACCGAAGCATCCGCCTTTTGCATCGTTGGCGGGGAAAAAAATCTCAGGTTTTACTCCAGATTAAACGCTATCCTCTGCTACCTCTGTTGGGAGAATTGGGTTTTTTGGTACTGCGAGGTTCTGGGTTTATATTTACTATGTTTGCTTTAGAATCTGTTAATCCGAGTCAAATTCCTCTATTATTGATGGTTTTTAGTCTTGCTTGGTTACTGGGGTTTATTGTTCCTGGTGCTCCCGGTGGGTTGGGTGTGTTTGATGCTACAGCTATTGCCCTTCTGTCACCCCACTTCCCCACGGCCTTGGTAATTAGTGCCATCGCTTTTTATCGCTTAATTAGTATTGTCGCTGAAGTCAGTGCTGCGGCTTTAGCTTGGTTGGATGAGCAGCGATGCTCATAGGGCATCGCTAAAACATCACTTAGATTTAGCCTCCAAGTTTTCTAATCGGCTTTTTAATTCCTGATTTTGTTGTTTGACTTGATCAAGTTCCTCACGCAGTTGAAGCAGGGTTTTTTCGGTGCCCAAATTCTTTTGTAATCTTGCTAGCTCTTCGTCAGCATGGCGGCGCACACGGCCATCGGCTGTTTGCTCACCTAAGGATTGCAAAATTGCCATTGCCTTTGGTGTTTCCACTTGTCCTAAAGCTGCTACTACCGCTGACTGGGTTAAAAAGAAGGTTTCCTTAGCTAGTTCTGTCAATCGTTCTAAAATCCGATCCAGATTCATCGGTGTTTGTCCGCTGGAAATCTTACCTAGAGCGCGGATTGCCTTGAGGCGCAGGGGTTGAGGTGTCCCTAGTTTGGTGTATTCTAGGAGGGTATTTAAGGCAATAGCTGAGGTTTTCAGTTCAGCTAAACCATCGATAGCCCCACTGCGGACAACTTCATTCCAACCTGCCCTTGTTTCTAAAACAGATTTCAGCAGCTTGAGTACCTTTTCTTCCTTGGGTTTTTCTTCCAGATTCACAGATGAGATGGCGCCAATTGCCCGGCAGGCCGCCGCTTCTACGTAGTAGCTCGGATCGCCAGCCTCAACAAAACTTTTCACAGCTTTATAACTAGGGTAGGTTTTGATTTGAGCCAAGGCTTCCACCACAGCTTGGCGGACCGGGGCATTTTCATCCTGTAACCCGAGAATTAAACTATCAAAGGTTTGATCTAGGTTAATTTTTGCCAGTTGTTTAGCTACTTCCAACCGTACACCCCAGAATTGATCATTTTGTAAGGCGGCGGCAAGTGCTTTGACTGCTTCCAACCCACCCTTTTTAGCTAAAGCTGTGGCTGCATAGATGCGGGAGATGGGATCAGGGTCAAATCCTAACTGGGCCTTCAACTCTGGCACTGGGTACTCTAAGGTGACGGTTTTTAGGTAATGATTCCCCACATCAAAGCTAATAAAGTCTGGTTTTGCCCCTAGGGGGAAGTAGAAGCTTTGTTCCCGTTCATTTACCCGCACGCTAAACGTGGTCAGGTGGGGAGCAGCGGAATTTGGTTGGGTGTGACCAAAACCTATGGGAATTTTCAAATCAAACAAATCCCGATTACCGTTTTTATCGCGGCTGACTTGGGTTTGAGTGACTGTAACTTTAGCTAAATTAGCGTCCCCATCCCAAGTGTAGGCAACTTTAAATTCAGGATGACCACCGCGATAGACGTACTGATCAAATAGGAATGCCAGATTGCGCCCCGTTGCCTTTTCGATAGCTCGAAGTAGGTCTACTGTTTCCACAGTTTTGTGGGCATGGTCTTGGATAAAGGTTTGGATTGCCAGCCAAAATAATTCCTCCCCCAATTCTGCCCGCAGCATATGATAAACACAGGAACCCTTTTCATAGATGTGGCGATCATATAGTTCGATCGCTTCCCGGTAGATGTGAGTTACCATCGGCCGACGATAGCGGCTACTATCTTCGTTAAAATACCGCTGCGCTTCCTTTAATCGGTAGTAGGCGGCTTCTTGGGGACCATATTCGTTTTCTGTCCACATCACCTCAGAATAGGAGGCCATCCCCTCCTTAATCCAGGCATGAGACCAGTGTTTAATCACAACCAAATCCCCTACCCACTGGTGTGCTAGTTCATGGATAACTAAACTTTCTGTGTTCCGGTTGTCCAGGATTGCTCGCTCATCCAGTAAACATCTATCAGTTAACAGGGTGGTGGAAGTGTTTTCCATGCCGCCAAAAATGAAGTCGTCAACGCAAACCTGGGCGTATTTGGGGAAAGGATAGGGATAACCAAACTTTTGGCTCAAAAATTCGATCATCCGGGGAGTTTTGCCCATGCTGCGTTTAGCATCTTTTTCTCGCCCCTTGTCTACGTAATAGGTGACAGGTTTACCTTGCCATTGATCCTGAACTACCGCAAAGTCCCCCACTGCTAGAGTCATTAGGTAGGTAGGATGAACTTGCTGCTGTAGCCAGTGGTAGGTTTTTTCTTGCCCTGTTTCTGAGGTGTGGATCAGTTCCCCATTGGAAATTGCTATCAGTGGCTTGGGGACACGAACACGAATTTCCGAAGTTGAAAGCTGTCCTGGGTAGTCAAAGCAGGGAAACCAAAACCGCGAGTCTTCATCTTCACCCTGTGTCCAAACTTGGGTATGTTTGTCGGGATAGTGTTTGTCTGGATGGATGAAATACATACCCCGTTGGGGTTTTTCCACCGAGTAGGCGATCGCTATCCACAGTTTCCTGCCCACCAATACTGGTTGGGCAAGTTGGATTACCAACTGTTGCCCATCATATTCAAACTTCTGTGCAACCTCATCTACCTCTACAGACTGGATATTCAAGTTGACGGCATCTAAGGTCAAACGGTCAATATCATTACGAATCGGCAGTAGGCGGATTTTACAACTACCGTGATAACTTTGGTTGGGAATATCTAAGCTGAGGTCGAGAAAAATATGCTCCACCTGTCCGGGACTATCGGGGTTGTAATGTGGTTTTGCCCCTGGCAACTCAAAAGCTTTGCGTCCGTTATTCTCTGTATCAAAATAAAACTGCGACATTAATCCTTAATGACCTTGTAATCCTGAAATTCCGACTGGATGTAGTTAAGCAAAAGATTAACTTTGGGTGTTTTTCCCTAAACCAATATATTAGTTCAAAGTAGTTCAGGAGTATTTCCCTCTCAGGTAAACAGAGATAATTCAATGTTGTCTATTTATCTACTCTGATTCCATCCAGTATACCCGTAACGGCTAGAATGCTGAATATAACTAGGTTTTTCAATTTTTCATTTTTCCATGTCTAGTGTCAAGGATCTCTGACTTGCTCCTTATATGGTGAAAATTACATCCCATTTACGGAACTGTTCCCGATGCTGCTGAAGTATTGCTTAACAGTGTCCCAAATTTTAGTGTGTATAAATACTAAATTGAGCAGTAAATACCACTGTATTTGTCAAGCTTGTTAACTGAACTAAAAACTATACAATTACCCTTGTATTAGCCCTGGTAAAAATTTCAGGAAAAGAGGATAACAATGCCTAACAAGATATCAAAGTTTTTAATCCCTGTAGTAGGTGCTACCGTAGTCGTAGGTGGTGGGATAGCCGCTTATTTGTACTTCAAGGCACCTTTGGGAGGAAACGTCAGTGCTATGGATAGTGCTAAAGTTGTGCCTGCTGAAGCATTGGCATCAGCTTATATTAATACTGATCCCCAAGCTTGGGCTAAGTTGCAGCAGTTTGGTACTCCTCAAGCCCAGCAGTTACTGGCTCAAAATCTAGAGAACTTCAAAAAACAGGTATTTACCGACAACAATATCTCTTACGAAAACGACATCCAACCCTGGGTTGGTGGGGTGATGATTGCTGTGCTGCCACCAAATCTAGCTAAACCTGCACAATTAACAACCCCGGCACCAGGACAGACGCAAAATATCCTGTTAGTTGTGGGCATCAAGGACAAATTAGGCGCCCTGAATTTTGCGAACAAATTGAAGGCAGACAAAAATTCGAAAATTCAGGAATCAGACTATAAAGGCGAAACGATTACGGAAATTGATCAAGGAAAACCAACTTATAGCGCCGTATTGAATAATGCTGAGGTGGTGTTATCACCCGAAAGGCACACAGTAGAAGAGGCTATTGACACCTTTAAAGGTCAACCTTCCTTTGCTAGTAAAGAAGGTGCAAGTAACATTCTTGCCCAAGGTGCAGAGGTCCAAAACCCCCTTGTCCAGGTTTATGTACCTGAGTATGGCAGTGTGGTACAGCAATTAGTAGCAAGCAACCCCCAAGCCCCACAGTTATCACCCCAAGCCCTCAACCAATTGAAGCTAGTAAAATTTATGGTGGCAGGTGTTGGTGTTGATGAAGCAGGACTCCGCTTCAAAGCGTCAGCCAATCTAGATCCCAATCTGAACCAAATTCCCTATCAACAGACCTCTAGTAAGATTATTGGGCAACTTCCCAGTGATACCTTCGCGCTCATTAACGGTCAGGGAATTAGTCGCATCTGGCAAACCTTTTTAGAGCAGTCAAAAGATTACCCCCAAATTCAGCAGCAACTACAACAGGTTCGAGAACGACTCCAAACAGCTAATTTTGACCTAGATAAAGATATTTTTGGCTGGATGGACGGAGAATTTGCCATCAGTGCTATTCAATCCAATCAGGGTGTATTAGCCCCAGTTGGTTTTGGCGGGGCTTTATTATTTAATACCAGCGATCGCCAAACAGCAGAAGCCACTTTGAGTAAATTAGACGACCTAGCTAAAAAGCAATCAGTGAATGTTGCCCAAAGAAATATTGAAGGTAAAGACATTACTGAATGGCAAGTTCCCCAACAGGGAGCTTTATTGGCCCACGGATGGCTAGATCAAAATACCCTATTTGTAGCTATTGGGGGACCAATTGCCGATTCTGTCGTAGAGCATAAAAGTCCCACACTAGATGCCAGCGACACCTTCAAGGCTGCTACAGATTCTTTGCAGAAGCCTAATGGGGGTTACTTCTATCTAGATATGGATAAGGCACTCACCTTACTCAATCATATTAGCCCCCTAGCTACATCCTACCCACCGGGAACAAGTGACATTCTCAATTCCATCCGTGGTGTGGGAATTACTGCCCTTAGCCCTGATAAATCTACTAGTAAGCTAGAGATGTTGGTAGCATTGAAACCGAATACTGCTAAGTAGAATCGTTTTGGAGGCAGGGGGCAGGGGGCAGGGGGCAGGAGGAGGCTCCAAAACTCCTATTCCACAAGGATTATCAAACTTCTAACTTGAAAGAGAGGTATAAGGGTGTAGGGTGTACAGAAGGAACCTCTTTCATGCTTGGTGGTGAAAATTTTTTTATTGGGACTGCCTCCTTCATTTGACCCAGTTTTACAAGAAGTAGATAGGATGCAAGGAATTTTGGATTTAGAATTAGTGGTGAACAAATCAATCTCTCCCCTGCCCTCTGCAAGAACTGTCTCCTCCTCCCTCCTTTTCACTCTTATGAAAGAATCAAAATTTTGGAGAATAGTAAATAAACTTAAATAAACCTAGACTCACTCCATAATATGCCGCATCCTTTCCTGAAACGCTTGCAAAGTCCAGAAACTCCAGTCATCGTGTTTGACGGTGCTATGGGAACTAACCTCCAAACTCAAAACCTCACTGCCGAAGACTTTGGCGGTCTACAGTATGAAGGTTGTAATGAGTACTTAGTTCATAGTAAACCGGAAGCTGTGGCTAAGGTTCACCGAGACTTTCTCGTTGCTGGTGCTGATGTAATTGAAACGGATACCTTCGGTGGTACGTCTATAGTGCTGGCAGAGTATGATTTAGCAGACCAGGTTTACTATCTCAATAAAAAAGCTGCTGAAATAGCTAAAAGCGTAGCTGCTGAATTTTCCACACCGGACAAACCCCGGTTTGTTGCTGGTTCCATTGGTCCAACGACCAAACTCCCCACTTTGGGACATATAGATTTTGACACAATGAAAGCGTCATTTGCGGAACAAGCTACCGCCCTATTTGATGGGGGTGTGGATTTATTTATTGTGGAAACTTGCCAAGATGTGCTGCAAATTAAAGCCGCACTCAATGGGATTGAGGAAGTTTTCGGGCAAAAGGGGGAGCGACGACCATTAATGGTGTCTGTAACTATGGAAAGTATGGGAACAATGCTGGTGGGGACCGAAATCAGCGCCGTACTAACCATTTTGGCACCTTACTCAATTGATATTCTCGGTCTAAATTGCGCCACAGGGCCGGACCTGATGAAACCGCATATCAAGTATTTATCAGAACATTCACCTTTCATTGTCTCCTGTATTCCCAATGCGGGTTTACCAGAAAACGTGGGTGGTCAAGCACATTACCGCTTGACGCCGATGGAATTACGCTTGGCGTTGATGCACTTTGTTGAAGATTTGGGTGTCCAAGTGATCGGGGGTTGCTGTGGGACACGTCCAGAACACATTCAACAATTGGCGGAAATAGCTAAGGACTTAAGACCAAAGGTGAGGCAGCCAAGTTTAGAGCCAGCGGCTGCATCAATCTATACTACTCAGCCCTACGACCAGGATAACTCTTTCCTCATTATTGGGGAACGGCTCAATGCCAGTGGTTCTAAAAAGTGTCGGGACTTATTGAATGGGGAGGACTGGGATGGCTTAGTATCAATGGCACGGGAGCAGGTCAAGGAAGGTGCCCATATTCTTGATGTTAACGTCGATTATGTGGGACGAGATGGGGTGCAGGATATGCACAAGTTAGTTTCCCGCCTTGTCAATAATATTACTCTCCCCCTGATGCTCGATTCGACGGAATGGGAGAAGATGGAAGCGGGCTTAAAGGTGGCTGGGGGTAAGTGCCTACTCAATTCCACTAACTACGAAGATGGGGAACCCCGCTTTTTTCAGGTGTTGGAGTTGGCGAAAAAGTACGGTGCAGGTGTAGTTATTGGGACTATTGATGAAGAGGGTATGGCACGGACAGCACAGAAAAAGTTTGCCATTGCCCAACGTGCCTATCATCAAGCTGTTGAGTATGGTATCGCCCCAACGGAATTATTTTTCGATACATTAGCCTTGCCTATTTCTACAGGGATTGAAGAAGATCGAGAAAACGCCAAAGCCACCATTGAAGCCATTGGGCAGATTCGCCAAGAATTACCAGGTTCTCATGTGATTTTGGGGGTATCTAATATTTCCTTTGGTCTGAATCCGGCAGCGCGAGTTGTCCTTAACTCGGTGTTCCTGCACGAAGCAATGATAGTAGGAATGGATGCAGCCATTGTCAGTGCTAGTAAGATTTTACCACTAGCGAAAATTGAGGTTCCCCATCAAGAAATCTGCCGCCAGTTGATTTACGATCAACGCAGATTTGATGGGGATATCTGCATCTACGATCCCCTATCAGAACTGACGACTGTATTTGCTGGGGTGACAACCAAGCGGGACAAAGGAGTTGATCAAAGTTTACCTATCGAAGAACGTCTGAAGCGCCATATTATTGATGGTGAACGCATCGGGTTAGAAGGGCAACTGACAAAAGCTTTAGAGAAATATCCCCCGCTGGAAATTATTAATACCTTCCTCCTAGATGGGATGAAAATTGTTGGTGAGTTGTTCGGTTCAGGACAAATGCAATTACCTTTTGTCTTGCAGTCTGCAGAAACGATGAAATCAGCGGTGGCATTCCTAGAACCATTCATGGAAAAGTCGGAATCTGGGAACCATGCCAAGGGAACGTTTATCATTGCCACTGTGAAAGGGGACGTACATGATATTGGGAAAAACCTTGTGGATATCATCCTTTCTAACAATGGTTACAAGGTGATTAACTTGGGAATTAAACAGCCAGTGGAAAATATTATTCACGCCTATGAACAGCATCAAGCTGATTGTATTGCTATGAGTGGGCTCCTGGTGAAATCCACGGCTTTTATGAAAGAGAATTTAGAGGTTTTTAACGAAAAGGGCATTACTGTGCCTGTGGTCTTAGGTGGTGCAGCCCTAACTCCTAAGTTTGTCTATGAGGATTGCCAAAATACCTATAGGGGTAAGGTAGTTTATGGGAAAGATGCCTTTGCTGACTTGCATTTTATGGATAAGTTGATCCCAGCAAAGGCTACTGGGAATTGGAATGATTTACGGGGATTTTTAGATGAGGCTCCTGTAGAACACAAGAGGCAGGAACCGAGAAATCAGGTTGTAGCCGATGCTGTACCCCAAGAAGTAGACACCTGTCGTTCCGAGGCAGTGGCAATAGATATTACCCGCCCCACACCACCTTTTTGGGGGACACAGTTGTTACACCCGGAGGATATTTCCTTAGCGGAAGTATTTTGGTATTTGGATTTGCAGGCCTTAGTTGCTGGACAGTGGCAATTCCGCAAACCCAAGGACCAATCTTCGGCAGAATATCAAGCTTTTTTGGCTGAGAAGGTGTATCCAATTTTGGAGGCTTGGAAGCTGCGAATTATTCAGGAGAATTTGTTGCAACCCCAGGTGATTTATGGGTACTTTCCCTGTCAAGCTGAGGGGAATTCTCTACACATTTATGAAACAAACCAGCTAGGGTCTAAGGAAATCGGGAAGTTTGAGTTTCCCAGGCAGAAGTCTTTGCGGAGGTTGTGCATTGCTGATTTCTTTGCACCTCGGGAGTTGGGGGTAATTGATGTGTTCCCGATGCAGGCTGTGACCGTGGGGGAGGTAGCTACGGAGTTTGCCCAAAAGCTATTTGCTCAGAACCAGTATACAGATTACCTGTATTTTCACGGTCTAGCGGTACAGGTGGCGGAAGCACTAGCTGAGTGGACACACGCTAGAATTCGGCGGGAGTTGGGTTTTGTAGCTGAGGAACCAGATAATATCCGGGATGTTTTAGCCCAACGTTATCAAGGTTCACGGTATAGCTTTGGCTACCCAGCTTGTCCGAATATTCAGGACCAATATCAGCAATTGAAGTTGTTGGGGACTGACAGGATTAATTTATATATGGACGAAAGTGAGCAACTTTATCCTGAACAGTCTACGACGGCAATTGTGGCTTACCACCCAGTAGCTAG
>Ga0209208_10000088_pt1 | contig 89317 bp, 71 predicted proteins | sample S1TSphfallax_3_FD_187694 | JGI IMG/M metagenome (GOLD analysis project Ga0209208, IMG submission 187694) | Host-associated microbial communities from peat moss isolated from Minnesota, USA - S1T2_Fd - Sphagnum fallax MG (SPAdes) (version 2) | ecosystem: Host-associated > Plants > Peat moss >... | reverse complement strand
AATTTCTCAAAGCCCGCCGCGGCGACGGTGAGCGTGTAGCTGCCGACGTCAATGTTGCTGAATACGAAGTTGCCGCCGCCGTCGCTGGTGAGCGAGCGCTTGGCCGACGTGCCGGAGTTCACCAGAACCACGGTAGCGCCTGGGATCACAGCCCCGCTCTTGTCGTGTACGTTGCCAAGAATGCTTCCGTACGTGGATTGCCCTCGCAGAAGACTTGGATTGGTGAAGACGATTCCGGCAAGCGTGAGGACGGGGACAAGTCTACAGAGCAACCGGATAAGCCGTTCAGGAGAGGAAAGAGTGCGAGTCGCGGAATGCGTATTGGGCATGCATGAACCTCACGGAAAGAATAGGAACGAAGATAGGAATCAGCTTAGGGAATTCCCTTTCGATTGCGGAGGGAAACGAAGCTGTCGAAAATCAACTTGCCATCGACTCGTATGCCGGACAGGCCTCGAAACCATACTAAGTTCGAAGCCTGCCGCTGTCATTCGTTGCATGGCCGCCTGGGTTGGCGACTCTCGATTGTCCGGTGCCTTTCAAGTTCGCTACGGAACCATCGGCAAATCCATCGTCGGGTTCTTAGGCAGAAACTGGTACGGCATCAGCGAAAACGTGTGCCACATAATTGGCATCTGCGGCCAGTCTTCCGGTCGCGGCACATGGTGGAAGCCGACCGTGTACCACGCCACAATGTCGGTATTCATGATATTGCGATTCTGCTTTACCCAGTTGGGCAGGCTGTCTTCGCCGGTCGAGCCCATCACATACACGCCAGACGCGTAGCGCTCCTTGGGGTCGTAGGGAGTTACCCACAAGTTATGCTCGGACCATCCGGCGCGCTTCTGAGGCCACTCGTCCTTCGGGAGCAGGCTGATTCCAGTTTCTCCCGGCATGATTGCCCAACTGGTCGTCTGGCCGAGCGAGTTCTTCTCTCCCTCGTTGGTGAACATCCACATCGCCGGATGCTCGATCGAAACGTCCAGCTTGGCGTCGCCTTCCTTCTTGAGCATCTCCGGCTTCACCGCCCAGATCCAGTGGCGCCCTAGATTCGACTTCGGTAACTCGAATGGGACCAGCTTATCCAGCATCATGCTGTTGTTCACGCCGTCCACATCGAGGTCGAGCCGGTAACTGAAGAAGTGGTCGTGATCGACGGCTGAAATGCCGGGAGCGATGAGTTGGCCGAACTGGACTTCCTCGCCATGCGGATCCTTGCCCACCATCTGAGGGGACTGCGGCGTATCCGCCCGCTTGTCGGGGACCGCCTTCACTTCCAGGATGCCGGTTGCGCCCACGCCGACGACGATCGAAGCGTCCTGCTCGAAGCGCCAGTCGAAAAGATAGTCGTAGTTGCCCACCGTAGCGACGGTGCGGAAGATAAGTTCGCGCGTGGCTCGCCCGGACACAGCCGCGGTATCTTCGTCCCAGTGCCGCCACACGGGGTCGCCGGTAACTCGCTCGAACATGCAGGCCAACTGCGGGCGAACGTAGGGCGCGCCATTGTCGTGAAAGAAGGTGCCGCTGAAGAAAGTGGCGTAGCTAGGGCAGTCCACCCCGGCCTGCAGCGGTTTGATGATGCCGCCCGAGCCGGTGTTGGTGAAGTACTCGCCGGCGTCGAGAAAGACATGCGAGTTCCAGGTCTCTTCCGGGTCCTGATACGGTACATACATCTCGGCCAACGAGCCCTCGTAGAGCACCGAGCGGTCCTTGCTGCCGTCGTTGTAAGTCACCAGGCTCAACACGGGTCCGACGCGCGGATCGAGCCGGAAGCGGAACTTCCAGTTCTCCCAGGTCACCGCGCCGTCTTTGATAGTGAAGCTCGGGCCATTAGGTTGCGCAACGATAAACGGGCTGTTGCCGGGAATCGCCGGGCCGCCGTCGGCGTCGTAGATGCTGGTCGTGGGGGGCAACGGGCCGCCGCCGTAGTCGGAAAAACGCGCGATCTCCTTCTTGTTCATGTCCACGACGAAGAAGATGCCAGGAATTTCGCGGTCCCAGCCGTATTTGGCGTTGGCGGAGTAGGTGCAACCGCCCCAGCCGATACGCCGCCCTTCGGTCTGCTCCGGCAAGTCCACATGGCCGGCCGGAGTCACATAGCAGGTGACCAGGCGCAGGTCGGTGATGCCGCGCTTCTTCAGCGCTTCCAGGATGCGCGGATCTTTCTTGAGAATATCGTCGTAGCCGTGCATTTCGGTTTCCGACAGCGGCGCCTGATCTTTGGTGAGTTCGGTGTAGGAGTCGAGCTTTTCGGAGGCGATATCGACCACCGCTGCGGCCGATTTACCTTCCGTCAACAGCACCACGTCCGCCTTGCGCGGAATGGCCATGCCCGGCTTCCAGGCCAGAACGACGGATTTCTCCGGCTCATCCAGAAGCACACTGGCAAAGATCGTTTTCTCGCTCAGTTTGCCGGCGCTGAGCAAAACGTTGTAAACCTTCCAATACTCCTCGGGCGTCAGGGCATCCAGAGGATGGTGGACCGAGGGTTGCAGCGCGAATGCAGTCGACAGGGATAAGAAGAGAAGGGCAAACGCAATGACTTTACAACGCAAAACCACGAAATACCTCCACGGGAGCGAACCCGTACGGAAAAAAGAGACACGACTGGGCGGGAACCCTGCATCCGAATCGAGGGAAACCAGCCGCCAACAAGTGAGCGGACGAAGAGTTTGCAGATCGAGAAGTGAAACGTATCCTTTGGAGAAAGCCGAGAGGCCGAGTCCATGAACCGGTTCGCGAAGGGAGCGAGCCGGAAACCTTCCTCTGGAAGGAAATTCCTCTCTTTATCCGACATTTTTCATCGCAAGTCAAGAATTGTTTGTTAATAGTGAATTCACGATCCGGGAATTGGTGCGGGATTCAGGGCGGACGGCGGTTTCGCGCGCCGATTTTCCCGCATTCCGTCAAAGGCATCCAAACATCTTCAACCAGATGTCGCAAATCAGGCACAAATGACTCGAAATCCTCACGATAGCCCTGCGGCGGCAGAGCCCCGGTCAGCTCCGGAACCCACTCCTGCCCCCGTCACGCGCTGGCACCTGCTGACGATATCGCTGCTTGCGCTCGGCTATTCCGGCTACTACTTTTGCCGCTCTGACCTGTCGGTCGTGATGCCGCTGCTGATCCGCGACCTGGGCACGCATGGCATTGCCGTCAATGTGGCGCAGGTGCGCCTGGGATTCATCGCTTCTGCCGGAGTACTGGCCTACGCGCTCGGGAAATTCGTCTGCGGATCGCTCGCCGACCTGTTTGGCGGACGCAACAACTTCCTCGGCGGCATGGCCGGCGCAATCCTCTTCACCCTGCTCTTCGCGGTCGGCGGTGGATTCCCCATCTTTACTCTGGCTTGGATGGGCAACCGGCTCTTCCAATCGGCGGGATGGGTCGGCCTGGTCAAGGTTTCCTCGCGCTGGTTTTCTTACTCGGTCTACGGCACGGTGATGGCGGTGCTCAGCCTCAGCTACCTCTTCGGAGACGCCGCCGCGCGGGAGACCATGTCTCTGCTGCTCGCGGCCGGCATGGGCTGGCGCGGCATCTTCTTCACCGGCGCCGGCCTGCTGGCGCTTCTCCTGCTGGCGAACCTGATCCTGCTGCGGGAATCCCCCCAGGAGCGCGGTCTGCCTGCTCCCATCAGCAATCCGCTGAACGTCTATGCCGAGCAGGCCGGTGCCGACAATCCAAACCCCGCCGGATTGGTTTCGGGTCTGGGTTCGATTCTGCGGCCGCTCGTGGCCAGCAAGTTCTTCTGGATGGTTTGCGGCCTGTCGCTGGGCACCACTCTGCTGCGCGAGACCTTCAACCTGTGGACGCCGACCTATTTTGCCGAATTTGTCGGCCTCACCAACGCGCAGGCCGCCAGCCGCAGCGCGCTCTTTCCGCTCTTCGGCGGGGTCTCGGTCCTGCTGGCCGGCTTTCTCTCCGACCGGCTCGGCTTGAATGGCCGCAGCCTCGTGCTCTTCGGCGGGCTCACCTCGGCCACGGCGTGCCTATTCCTGCTCGCGCAGATTCCGGCGCACACCAACCCCTGGATTCCTGTCGCGCTCGTCGCCCTCGTCGGTTTCCTGCTCATGGGACCCTATTCCTACCTCGCCGGGGCCATGTCCATGGACTTCGGCGGCGAAAAGGGCAGCGCCACGGCTGCTGGCATCATCGACGGCGTTGGCTACCTCGCAGGCGTACTCTCCGGAGACACCATGGCGCGGATCACGGTCACTTACGGCTGGCAGCGGGCCTTCGTGGCGCTGGCGGTCACCTGCCTGCTCACCGCGCTAGTGGCTTTGGTGCTGGCCGTCTGCCAGCGGCGCGAGGCGCGAGAGCGGCTGGCGCTGGCAGAAAGAGGTTGACGGCGATGCTCGAATTCAGAACTCCGGCGGCTGTAATCGAAGCGATGGTCGCGCTCGGCGGCGAGGCGTATTTCGGCGAGCCAGTCACCGTGCTCGAACACTGCCTGCAGGCGGCGTTCTTCGCTCGCCGGGATGCAAGTACAGACGCTCTGGTTGTAGCCGCGCTCTTGCACGACATAGGCCATTTGCTGCACACCGAGGGCGAAAATGCGGCGGATTCTGGCCTCGATACGCGCCATGAAGAACTGGCGGACCGAATGCTGGCCACGCACCTCCCAAAGGCGGTCACCGAACCCATCCGGCTGCATGTCGCGGCCAAGCGCTACCTTTGTTTCGCCGCTCCTGCCTACCGCAACGCGCTTTCACCATCGTCGGAACTCAGCCTGCAACTGCAGGGAGGCCCGATGACCGCGCGGGAAGCTGAGGAATTCCTCGCCGGCCCGTCTGCGCGCGATGCCGTTGCGCTGCGCCGCTGGGACGATGAAGCCAAGATTCCCAACCTGCCCGTGCCGCCGATTTCCGAATATTTACCGCAACTCAAGACGCTCTGGCGGTAGTTCGCGCACGGGTAGCCACGTTTGTTTTATATTAAGAGGCAATGAAACAGGGGTGCTCTGCGCAAGAATGCAGGGCTGAGAGAGTCCCTTTGGACCCGATCCGGATAATGCCGGCGTGGGAAGTTTTCTCGGAGAGCGATCTCCGGCAGGCTTTGCTTTTGTTCAAGAAGCGCCCCTTGTTTCAGCGGCCCATATCTTGGCCGCATTCGAGGGGAATTTATGCCAAAGTTTGTCCTTCCATCCCTGACTCCCACTCACGTCCTTCGCCTGAGTCTCCGCTTGGTCTTCCTGTTCTTCTGCGTCGCCGTCAACTGCGGCGCCAGGGCGCAGACTCCCGCCCCTTCCCCAAACACGCCAAAGATTGCACCAGTCGCCACCACGGTCGTGGTGCAGGGCCACGCAAACGACGACTACATGCCAACCGAGCCGTCGGTCGGTTCGCTGGACGGCCTGCCGCTGGCTTCCGCGCCCGTCTCCGCGACCGTGATGACCCGCGATCTGATGAACGATCAGATTTCGCGCCTGCTCTCCGAAATCGTCAAAAACGACGCCTCGATCGGCGAAGACTACGCCCCCGTCGGCTACTACGGCGACTATCAGATTCGCGGCTTCACTATCGATCTCGCCACCGGCTTGCAGATCAATGGCATGCCCATCGCTGGCGAGCAGGATGTGCCGCTTGAAAACAAAGAGCGCGTCGAGTTCCTTAAGGGGATTGCCGGCATTGAAAGCGGAATTGCCAGCGCTGGCGGCCTGATCGACTATGTCACCAAGCGCCCGGCGATCGTAAAGACCGTCGAGATGGCGACCGATCATCGCGGTACAGCGTATGCCGCGGTCGACTTAGGCCAGTTATTCGGCAAAGCCAAGCAATTCGGCATGCGCGCCAATATGGCCGGGGAAGACATCCATACTTATGTCGAAAGCGCCAACGGCTGGCGCGGCGTAGGCACGTTGGCCGCCGATTGGAAGCTCTCAAGCGCTGTCGTTTGGAAGACGGACTTCGAGTACCAGCACAAGCGCGAGCGCTCGGTCTCCGGCTATCAGTTGCTCGGTGGCACCGCGGTTCCCAGCCTCGATCGCGTCTATCCTTCGGTGATGCTCGGCGACCAGATTTGGTCGAAGCCCAATATCTTCGACGCCATCAACGGCAGCTCGCGTATCGATGTGGATTTGCCGCATGGATGGCATGCGTATCTCGCCGGAAGTTATAGCCACTCCCTCATCGACGACAACGTGATCTACGCCTACGGTTGCTATTACGAAGCCGCCTGCAATATGGCGGGCAGTCCGCAGCCGTATTTCTTCGCGCCCGACGGCACTTACGACATCTACGACTACCGCGACCCCGGCGAACGGCGCTACGACGCCGAAGGAGAAGTTATCGTCGCGGGGCATATCAAATTGGCCGGCCTGACGCACAACCTCGTCTTCGGCGGCGAACTCTTTCATCGCGGCGTATATCTTCCAGGCCCATCCCCATGCGATCCCAGCAATCCCGGTTGCACCATTCAGAACGGCGCAGTCTACACCTACATCGGCAGCGAAAATATCTATCGGGCCGACATCCCGTACCCGATCGAGAGCCCGGTGCAGCAGGCTGGGCCGCTGAGCATTTCGGACTTCGACCATCAATCCTCAGGACTCGTGCAGGACCGTGTCGATTTGCCGCATCGCGTCAGCCTTTCCGCCGGCGGCCGCTACGCTTCCATCGCCGATATCAACTTCCTGGGTCCGAATGGACCGGCGGGACGCAAAGGCGTGTGGCTGCCGGTGTATTCCGCCACCTATGCGCCAGTTACCAGCCTGACTCTGTATGCAACTTACAGCAAGATCCTTTCGCTCGGTCCGGAAGCGCCTTTCTGGGCGCTCAATATTCCCAACAGCGGCTATCTTGCGCCCTTCTACACGCGCCAAGCCGAGCTAGGCGCGAAGTACCAGCCGGGGCGGCGCATTCTGCTCACCGCATCGCTGTTCCGCATGCGCGCGCCGTTCTTCTACCCAAAATTCATTGAAGGTCCCGACGCTACTTGCACTCAGCCGCAGGGTCCCGGCCAATGCTTTGAGGCCGATGGGCGCGAAACGCACGACGGTATCGAGCTCGGCGCGCAGGGCAGGGCGGCGCGCTGGCTGAGTCTGTCGGCCACCGCCGCAGGCATCCTTGCAACCTCCAGCGATTCCAGCACGCTGGCATTCAACGGCAAGCAGGTCATCAATCAGCCGCGCATTCGCACCGCGGTCTTCGCCGACTTCGCGCTCCCTCGCAGCGCCTTGCACTTATCGGATTTCCACCTGATGCCGGGCTGGAGTTACACGGCCCGGAAAGAAGCCACGCGCGACGACGCGGTAAGCGTGAGCGGCTATAACTTGTTCAATCTGGGTGCGCGCTACTCGCCCGGTGGAGAAGCGAGCCGAGTTACCTTCCGCATTTATGCCGACAACATCCTGGACAAGCGCTATTGGAAGGACACCGGCGCCAGCTACGGCGACACCTTCCTCCATCTCGGAGCGCCAACCACCGTGCGCCTCTCAGGCCAGTACCGATTTTAGTGCTGGCGCGGCGTCCGCCATCCGTTATAGTTGAAATTCAAATTCAAAACAGCGGGCCGGAGGGCGAATTTCTATGCAGACGCAGAGATGGAAATGGATGGCGTTGGCGGCAGCCGTAAGCTTGGGCGCATTGACGCTGCAAGCGGCGGACGACAAGAAGGGCGACGAAAAGCCGGCAGAAATGGGCAAGGCAAGCGCCGCTCTTCCCGACTCGACTACTGAAGGCACGGTTACCGTCAAGGGTCAGGCGATCGCCTACACCGCCGTCGCCGGCACCCTCACCGTTGGCGCGACCAACTCGCAGGACGCGCTCATCGGCCTTGACGGCAAGTGGCTTCCGGACGCGGGCGAAGCGGCCAATGAGAAGCCTGCCGACCAGCCCGCCACCGCGCGCATCTTCTACACGGCGTACTTCAAGAAGGGCGCGCCCTCCGAGACACGTCCGATCACCTTTCTGTACAACGGCGGCCCCGGCTCGTCGACCATGTGGCTGCACGTGGGCTCGTTCGGCCCGCGCCGCGTGTCGACCATCGACACAGTCCATGAGGCCGCCGCGCCGTACAAGATCGTCAACAACGATTCAAGCCTGCTCGACGTAAGCGACCTGGTGTTCATCGACGCGCCGGGCACGGGATTCAGCCGAATCTTCGGCAAGAACAAGGAAGAAGCGTTCTGGGGATTGGACGCCGATGCGCACGCCTTCGAGCGATTTATCCGGCGTTTTCTGACTAAGTACGACCGCTGGAATTCGCCTAAGTATCTGTTCGGCGAGAGTTACGGGACCCCTCGCAGTGCGGTGCTGAGCAACGATCTGCGCGGCGTCGATCTGAACGGCATCGTTCTGCTTTCGGCCATTCTCAGCTTCGATAACTCGGCCGACGATCCGAAAGTAAATCCGGGCGTAGACCAGGCCTACGCGCTCGCTCTGCCGACCTACGCGGCAAGCGCCTGGTACCACAAGAAGCTTGCCAACCCACCGGCGGCGCTCGAGCCGCTGCTGGCCGAGGTCGAAAAATTCGCTCTGGGCGATTACATGGCCGCGCTCTTGCAAGGATCGGAATTGCCCGAGGCGCAGCGCCAAGCGATCGCCGCCAAGCTGCACGACTACACCGGTCTGCCGCTCGCCTACATCCTCAAGAGCGATCTGCGCATCGAGGGCGGCGCGTTTTCAAAGACCTTGCAGGATGACGAAGGCATCACCACCGGACGGCTCGACACGCGCTATCAAGGGCCGGATTTCGACCGCCTGAGCGAGAGCGCGCAGTACGATCCGCAGAGCGACGCGATCACCTCGGCGTACACCACAGCCATCAACCAATACATGCGCGACGAGCTGAAGTTCGGCGCCAACTGGACCTACAAGACGAGCGCTTACGGCGAGCCGGGCTTCAAATGGCCGTTTCGTCCCACCGAGTCCGGGCCGAATGTGATGACCGATCTGGCGCGGACCATGGTTGCCAATCCCAAGACCAAAGTGCTTCTGGCCGGCGGTTATTACGATCTGGCCACGCCGTTCTTCGAGGGGATGTACGAGATGCATCACCTGCCCATTCCGCATAACCTGCAGGCTAACATCAGCTATAGGTACTACCAGGCGGGGCACATGATTTACGTCAACGACGAGATTCTGGCTAAGTTTCACGACGATGTGGCGGCGTTTATCAAGAGCACGGAAGCGGCGAAATAGTCCAGCTTGCAGTCGAATCGAGGGGGATGGGCTACGGCCCGTCCCCTTTTCATGGAATTAGCTTCCTTTGAGCACTCAGGCGAGATCGGACCGCTGCTCCGCCCGGAAGGTAAGAATGTCGCGCATGGAAGCGGGGAACCACGGTCGAGCTTTGTGCGCCAGGATAGCTTGGAATAAGTTCGCCATATCCTCGTTCTCGGTAACGAACAAACTGCCTTGCACACGGTCGTATCCAAAGCCTGAGAGTGTGGCTTCAACATCGAGGTGGGCTTGGAGGATGCTATTCGGGTGGTTGCGGCGAGTTTCATCGGCGATCGGGTCGAAGGCCATTCTGTGCCTTGGGGCATACCTTCTTTTCCGCGCCCTCGGCCCTGTCGATGTCTGGACTCCGGCTATTCCGCGTGGGGGTCTTCGCGTATGCCGGTCAGCAGGATTTCCGCTTCCTCGCCGGTCTTGACCGGCACGATCTTGACCCATCAGTCGCCGTTGTCCGCCCTTCGGATGGGTTCGAGCACCTCGTAAGGCACTCCGGGTGCGAATTGCTGAATGCTTCCGATGAGTATCGCTGGCTGCGACGCAATTGTTGTCAGGTCAAACCTCGAGTGGGATCTGGTCTGTCGCGAAGGTGCGCCAAAATTTGACGCTAGCGGAAGAGTTTCCAGCCGCTTTCAGCCAGCTGGCGTTGACGATCCCTGTTGCACCACATACCTCAGCGGCTCGCCGGCCAGCATGCGGCGCACCTGATCCGCGGCAATCCGCACCGCGCGCGGGCTGAACTGCGGCGTCGAGCCGGCGACGTGCGGTGTAATGAGCAAATTGGGGCATTTCCACAGCGGATGCTCCGGCGGCAGCGGCTCTGGATCGGTTACGTCGAGGGCGGCCCGGATGTGGCCGGCGTTGAGCGCCGCCACCAGCGCGTCGGTCTGCACGATGGCTCCGCGGGCGGCGTTGACCAGCAGCGCGCCCTGGGCCATTGCGGCCAATTGCGCGGGGCCGATCAGTCCATGCGACTCGGGCGTATGCGGCAGGATCAGGATGACGATTTCGGCCCCCGGCAGCAGTTGATCCAACTGGTCAATAGCCAGAATTTGCTTGCCTTCGGGCGACACGCGCGCGGTCCGGGCGACACGCGCGATCCGCACCCCGAAAGGGGTCAGCAGTTGCTCGATGGTCTTGCCGATGTCGCCGTAGCCGACGATCAGCACACGTTTGCCGTGCAGCTCCTCCTGAAGGACTGCCGGGTACTGCGGCTGGTGATCGTCGTGGAGGACGGCATAGTCTTTGCTCGCCTGCGAACGCCCTCGCCAGTCCGCCGCGCGCTGCAGGTCGCGGTAGAGCGGGAAGTACTTCAGCATGGCCAGGGTAGCGGAAACGGCCCATTCGGCGGTCGAGATGCTGTGCGCGCCCTGGGCGTTGCAGACGGTGACGGAGGGGCCGACCAGCGCCGTAAGCCACTCCGTGCCGGCCATCATCGATTGCGCGACGGCGACCCCGCGCAGGAACCGCCAGACTTTCTGGCCTGGCACGGGCGCGGGCGGAGGAATCCAGAAATCGACCGCGATTTCGCCTTCCGGAGCCGGAGGGATGGGGACCAGTTCAATGCCGGTTGGAAAAAGCTGGAGCAGTTCGGCGGGCAGAGCGGCGGGATAGCCGACTTTCAGTTGGGCCAAGTTTCGCGTCCTCAGCCTTTATGGTACAGGCTTCGGGGAGACGGGCAAGGAAACATTGCCTCCGTCCGATTGCGCCGCAATGCCCTCAACTGTGGGGCTTGATCGGAGTGTCAGAATTTGTCGTGGAAGATCCTGGAGTTGATATCGGGCCAGAATTCCTTGACGATGTTCGAGATGCCGTCGATGCCCACCTCGAGAACCCAGCGCTGGCCGGTCTTGGTCCAGGTGCGGTCTGGACTGGGGTAGTAGAGGTTGGATACGCCCGCAGCTGCGCCATTGCCTACGATTTCAGAAAGATTGGGCGTGGCGTTGCCGTGATTGTCGCGGGTGACGACCAGCCGCGACACGGAATACACCGTCCGATGCAGAAATCCGCCATGACCGAGCGTGTAGTAGCGGGGGTCTTCGCGGGTCGTCATAGGCAACAGAAACTCGGTCATCAGATTGCCGTCCGTGTTGTCGGCAAAGCCGTGCCAGTAGTAGCGCGCGTAAGCGGCGGCTCCGTGATGGAACTGCGGTTCCGACTTATGCAGATCGGAATTGCCAGCGAGGAGGCCCACTTCCACAAAGGCCGAATAGTCGAAGCTATCCTCAAGAAAGATCTTGAATTTTTCGCTGGAGGTCGTCGGCGGAAGCTTCACGTCCGCTGAAACCGACCGAAAGTTGGGAATGATGAGAAGAATGCGCTTGGTCTGCTGCGGAGCGGCGTCCGGGCTAGTCGCAGGCTGCGGGGGAGCGGCCGCCGGGGACTGGGCCTGGGGTGCATCCGGCAAGGCTGAAGACGCCGCCTCGCCGCGCAGGCTCTCCGCTTCATTGGCGGCACCGGCAACTTGCGGACTCAACATGGAATCGCTGTCGACGGTAGCGGAGGTTGCGGCCGCATAGCTGGAAGCGTTCCCCAGAGCGAGGAAGAAACAAAACGTCACAAAAGAAGTGGAGTCGAAACGCATATACAATGAGATGCTTCCTCCATCAAAGCCAGGTACACTTTGGACTCAGAAACGTAGGAAAAGCAGCAACAAACTGCGCAACAAACAGAGTTGCCGGCCTGGTATCGCCGTTGGCCGGCAATTGCCGGCAGATTTCCAAGGCATTGCTAACTTTTCAATCCAGGGAGCCCCTGGAGGAAATGGGCGATACACATGACTCCGAAGAAGAGTTGGTCGCGAGAAAAGCTCGCGGTCGATCGTCGCCTGGCGGGCGAAAAAGAGAGCGGCTTTCTCTCGTTGGAGAAGCGGGCGATGCTGCTGCTTGCGGCCAAGACAGCGCTGGCCGCGGGGCTGTGCTACTGGCTGGCGACGCTGGTCCACTTGCAGGACGGCTACTGGGGGTCGATCAGCGCCATCATCGTCCTGCAGTCGAACGTAGGCTCGACCGTGACCGCGTCGCGGGACCGGCTGATCGGAACGCTGATCGGCGCTGGCTTCGGCGCGGCGTTTTCGCTCGCGCCGGTGAGTGTGCCGTTGATCCTGGTCTACCTCCTCGCGGTGATTCTGGCCATGGTGACCTGTAGCCTGCTGGGCTTGAAAAACAGCGCGCGGCTGGCTGGGGTGACGGTGACCATCATCCTGCTGGTGCATCGGGTCAAACCGGGTGAGGGCTCCAACTGGACCTTGCCGATGCATCGCGTGCTAGAGGTGCTGCTGGGGATCGTGATCGCGCTCGGGTTTTCCACCCTCGTGCTGCCCAGCCGGGCGCGGACGCGGCTGCGCGACGGTCTGGCGCAGGAGTTTCTGCTGCTGGGGGCGCTGTTTGAGGCGCTGATGGCCGAGTTTCACGCGCGGCCTTCGGCGAAGCTCGCCCTCATCGCCAAGGATGTGGAGGGCGCGATCGCTGGAAACGCCGCACTGCTCGATGCGGCGCGGAACGAACCCGCGAGCGGCGCCAATTCGCTGGAATCGCTGGCGCTCTTGCAGCAGTTTGGGCGTGATCTCGCCGGTGCGTTGAAGGCGCTCGAATTGGCGGTCAAAGGCGGCGGCGGGGCCGGTTACGCGGCGCAACTGGAGCCCGAACTCGGTCATCTGGAAACCGGCATCGGCAAGGGATTCCAGCATGTGGCGGGGTGCATTCATCGCTGGCGGTTTGCCGACCCGCCCGAGGGGAATGTGCTGGAGGACGATATTGCCGCCCTCGAAGCAAAAATGGCCGCGATACGGCCTTCGGGGCTCGGGTTTCCGCAAGAGGAGATCCTCAGCGCCTATGCGGTGCAGTTGCATTTGAAGCAACTGGCGCGCGTGCTGCGCCGCTCGCGCGTGGAAACAGGGGAAACAGTGTGAAGCGGGATCGGCACGAGCGTACAGGGCGCCGCCTTCAAGACAACACACTGTTTGTCACACTTCACACTAAGAACGCCTTCAGCGCTTCGACGCACGCCTCGATCTCCGCAATCGAAATGGCGTAGCCGAAGCGCAGATGGCCTTCCCCTTGCGCGCCGAAGACCGAGCCGGGAATCGTGGCAATATGCGCCTTTTCGAGCAGGATTTCGGCAGCAGTGCGGCTGTTCTTATGGATTTTCTCCACGTTGGGGAAGGCGTAAAACGCACCCGCCGGCGGCTCGCATGCCAGTCCCACGGAGTTCAATCCACCCACCAGCAGGTCGCGCCGCTTGCGGTACTCCTCGCGCCGCCATGCAATCTCAGTTTCCGAGGTCTTGAGAGCCTGAAGCATCGCGCTTTGGACAAACGTCGTGACCCCGTTGGTCGAGTAGAGCACGATCTTCCGCAACGCCGTCATGAACGGCTCCCGCGCCACCGCGTAGCCGCCGCGCCAGCCGGTCATGGCGTAGGTCTTCGAAAAGGTGTAGCAGGTGATGGTGCGCTCGGCCATCCCCGGCAGCGAAGCGATTGAGAAGTGTTCACCCTCGTACACCAGGTCTTCGTAGGCCTCGTCCGCAACTACGATCAGGTCGTGCTTGAGGGCAAATGCGGCGACCTCTTCGGCCTCCGCGCGGGTAAAGACCACGCCCGACGGGTTCTGCGGCGTGTTGTAGTAGATGCAGCGCGTATGCGGCGTGGCGAACTGGGTCAGCGTCGCGGTGATGCCGTTGCGCCGCGCGCTGCTGGTCGGCACCAGCAAGGGTCGCGCCTGCGCCCCGCGGATCAAGTCCGCGATCGGCGTCCAATACGGCGAAAAAACCAGCGCGTCGTCGCCCGGATCGAGCACCGACTGAAACGCTCCGTAAAGCGCCTGGCTGCCGCCCACCGTCACGATGACCTGCTCCGGCGTGGTGGGAATCCGGTTCTTTTCGGTCAGCTTCTTGGCCAGCGCCTCGCGCAACGGCGCAATCCCGCTTGAGGGGCCGTAATGCGTCTGGTTCTCCACCAGCGCCTGAATCGCCGCGTACTTGATCGGCTCCGGCGTCTCGAAGTAAGGCTCGCCGCCGTGCAGCATGTGTACCTTTTCCCCAGCCGCGCGCAGAGCCATCACTTTGTTGCGGATTTGCACAATGTCGGAGAAGCCGACTTCGTCCAGTCGAGTGGCGAGGCGCAGGCCGCTAGCTTTGTTGGTCATAAAATTTCCCCTTCGCAAAGACTCAGGGTTCAGAATAGCGCAAGGGGATGCTGCCAAATGCGGCGTCGAATCGAGTAACATGGCGGAAACTGGAGTTTCCATGAGAATTCTCAAAGGATGGCGGCTCGTCCTTGGACGGTGGGGCCTGCTCGCCGCGCTCGTGTCGTTCGCGCCGCACACGGCGCAGGCGCAGCCGGCAACGATTGCCGCCGTGATGCTCAGCGATTTGCATTTCGACCCCTTTCACGACCCGGCCAAAGCGCCGCTGTTGGTCAAGGCGCCGGCCGAGCAGTGGGAGGCAATCCTGAAGCAGCCGGATTCGCCGACCCAGGCCGCGGATTTTGCCGCCGTGCAACAAGCCTGCAATTCCAAAGACCTGACGGATTCGCCGTATCTGCTGCTGAAGAGCGCGCTGCAAGCGGCCAAAGCGCAGGCTCCCGAAGCAAAATTCGTCACCGTTAGCGGCGACCTGATCGTCCACCAGCTCGACTGCCGCTACCGCGCCGCGCTGCACCTCGAAAAAGGCGCCGGAGACGATCAATCGATCTCGGCGGCCTTCGCCGAAAAGGCGACCATCTTCGTCATGAAGCAGGTCGAAGCGGCCTTCCCCCGGATTCCGGTCTACCTCGCGCTCGGCAACAACGATTCCCGCTGCAATCACAACCGTCTGGACGTGCGCGACGCGTACCTGAAAGCCACCGGCCAGGCGGTCGTAGACGGCCTGGTGGGGGTGAGCGCCGCCGATCGCATCCTGGCGCTTTCGACCTACCAAACGGCAGGCTACTACGCGGTCGCCATGCCCGCTCCCATGAAAAAAACCCGCCTGCTGGTCCTCGACGACACCTACATGATGAGCCAGTACGCCAACTGCGAGGCCGATTCCAAGGACCGCCAAGGCGCCGAAGAGCAGATCGCATGGCTCGGCAAGCAACTGGACGCGGCGCGCCAGCGCGGCGACAAAGTCTGGGTGCTCGGCCATGTTCCGCCAACCGTTAGCCCGGACAAGGCCATGACCAAAATGAAAGCCCTGTGCGCGTCCACCGGAACCAGCGGCGTGAGCTCCTTCCTCTATGCGGACGATCTCGCCCGTCTGCTCGCCACCCACGCCGATGTCGTGACCCTTGCGCTGTTCGGCCATACCCACATGGACGAGCTGCATCTGCTGGAGTCCAAAGGGGCGGAAAGGGGCGCTGCAACGGCAGCCGGCGTCCCCATGAAGGTCGTTGCGTCCGTTTCGCCGGTCGATGGCAACCTGCCGTCCTTCACCGTGGCCAAAGTCGCGCCCGCCATGGCCAAACTGGTGGATTACACAGTCTTTATGGCTTCCAACGCCACGGGCGTTTCGACCGCGTGGGCTAAGGAGTACGCCTTCGACGAAACCTATCGCGAAACCGAATTCTCATCCGCCGCGCTCGAAGACCTGATTGGCCGATTCCGCGCCGACCTCGCCGGCACAAGCGAGGAAACGCAGGCCTACGAGCGGCATTTTTTCAAAGGCGGCGGACTGGCCACCCTGGCGCTCGGCATGTACTGGCAGGGCTACGTCTGCAGCCTCGACCATCCCACGGCTTTGGGCTTCAAAACCTGCGCCTGCAAAGCCATGGCCCGCCCGCCAAAGCCGTAAGCGACCCCCCGCCGCTTTCCAAAAACTTGCTTGCTAATGCTCTGCCGGGATCCGCCGATGAAGCACTTGAGGCCAGTGGCAGTCTCCGTCGAAATTCCGCATCCGAACGCGCAAACCCTGCGCGCGAGGATTGTCCGGAACGTCTAGGCTGGCGTTTGCTTCGAGAGCATTTCCTGGAGGTCGCCGTGTTCCAAAACGTATTTGCGCGCAGTCAAGGGGCCAGTTACGGCCCGGGTGTTTCCGCCGGTGTCCTCGATGCGCCGCACGAAACGGAAGGCCTTATCAAAGCAATTCACCGGTCGCTGGCGGTCGTCGAGTTCGATCCCAACGGAAACATTCTCGAGGCCAACTCCAACTTCCTCAGCGCCATGGGCTACACCCTGGACGAAGTCAAGGGCCGCCACCATCGCATCTTTGTCGATTCGGTCTACGCGCAGAGCCGCGAATACGAGGAGTTCTGGGCCAAGCTCCGGCGCGGCGAATACGACGCCGCCGCCTACAAGCGCATTGGCAAAGGCGGCCGCGAGGTCTGGATCCAGGCCAGCTACAATCCCATCTTCGACGAAAACGGCCGCGTAGTGAGGGTGGTCAAGTTTGCCACCGACATCACCCAGCAGACCAGGAAAAACGCCGATTACGAAGGTCAACTCTCCGCCCTCAAGCTGGTGCAGGCGTGCATCGAATTCGATCTAGAAGGCAACATCCTCTTCGCCAACCGGCTCTTTCTGGATACGATGGGCTACACGCTGGCGGAGATCCAGGGCAAGCACCACCGCATATTCGTCCTCCCCGATGAGATCAATTCCGAGGGCTATCGCGAGTTCTGGCGGCGTCTGAAATCCGGAACCGCCGATATGCGGATCTTCAAGCGTGTCACCAAAAGCGGCTCAAGAATATGGCTGCAGGCCAGCTACGTTCCCGTCCTCGATCCGGATGGCCGCCCAGTTAAGGTGGTCAAGTTTGCCATCAATCTCACCGAATTGATGAACCACAGCGAAACGACGCAGCGAACGGCGGAAAGCGTGGCCGCCGCAACCGAAGAAATGTCCTGTTCGATTGCCGAAATCAGCCGGAATATGGAGCTTTCGCGCGTGGCCGCTGGCAAAATCCTCGATACTTCCGCCGCATCCGGAGCCGAGGCCTCCAGCCTGGTCACCTCCATGCGCTCCATGGAAAAAATCGTCAGCCTCATTCGCGACATTGCCGACCGGGTCAACATCCTGGCCCTCAACGCCGCCATCGAAGCCGCCCGCGCGGGCGAAGCAGGCAGGGGATTTGCCGTGGTCGCCTCCGAAGTCAAGAACCTCTCCAACCAGACCGCCAAAGCCACCGATGAAATTGCGCTGGAGATCGGCGCGGTGCAATCGATTTCCAATAAAGTCGCCGCCAGCATCCAGCAGACTGTGGACGGCGTCGGCGAAGTCAACCAATACGTCACCAGCGTGGCCACAGCCATCGAAGAGCAGAGCGCCGTCACCCGCGACATCTCCGAGCACTCCACCCGCATGGTTAAGTCGGTACTGGAGATGATCGACCGCATGCAGCGCAAGGTCTGAGGCGTCTCAGACCGCCAGCAGTTTGGTGTACACCGCCATCCCAGCCACGGCGTCGACCTCAATCGCAGCCAGCGCGTCAATTTCCGCCTGGCTGCGAATCCCCCCGGCAACGATAAGCTGACGCTCGGTCAACTTACGCAGCCGCTCGGCGATTGCCATCGGAAACCCCTGCATCAGCCCTTCGCCGTCGATGTGCGTGTAGAGAAACGCCCCGGCGTAAGGCTCAAGCGCGGCAATTGCGGCGTCCGGCGTCAAATCTACCTGCGCCTTCCATCCCTTGATAGCAATCTTGCCGTTGCGCGAGTCGATGCCGGCGACAATGCGCTCCGCGCCGATTGCCTCCGCCAGTTCCGCCGCGAACCGGGTGTTGACCCTGCCCCGCCCACTCTCTTCCGAGAACAGCGACGAGCCGACAATGACCCGCCGCGCCCCGCCTTCGAGCGCCGCCCGCGCCCGCGCCACGGTGCGGACACCTCCGCCCACCTGCACCGGCAGGCGTTGCGCGATCTGCGCCACTAACTCCGAGTTATCCCCCGAACCCATCGCCGCATCCAGGTCGATCAACTGCACCAGCGGGTAGGCCGAGAACTTATCGATCCAGTAATCGAAATCGTCGAAAGACAGCTTGGGTTTCTCGCCCTGCACTAACTGAACGATCTTGCCGCCCAGTAAGTCGATAGAAGGTATCAGCATGGAAGCCTCACGGGAATGCCTGCCTTGGCTAAATCCTGCTTCAAAGACCGCGCGCTCGCAACGCCGAAGTGAAAGATGCTCGCGGCTAGAGCCGCGTCGGCCTTTCCCGCCCCAAAGACCTCGGCAAAATGCGCCACCGTCCCGGCACCGCCGCTGGCAATCACCGGGATCCGGACCGCCGAGCTGACGGCCGCGGTCAACTCACAATCGAAGCCGTTGCGCATCCCATCCGAATCCATGGAAGTAAGCAGAATCTCGCCCGCCCCGCGCGACTCAGCCTCCCGCGCCCACTCCACAACCGGCCGGCCGGTATCGCGCCGCCCGCCGTGAGTAAACACATTCGCCCCTAGCACCGGGTCCGGCCCGCCCGGATTGCGCCGCGCCGCTCTTCTGGCATCGATCGCCACAATCACCGCCTGCGCCCCAAACCTCGCGCCAATCTGCCCTATCAGTTCCGGATCGGCCAGCGCGGCCGAATTGATGCTCACCTTGTCCGCTCCAGCCTCGAAGACCGCCTCCGCGTCAGCCGCGCTACGAATTCCTCCACCAACCGTGAATGGAACGAAAAGCGACTGCGCGGTGCGCCGCACTGTGTCAAGCAGAGTCGCGCGCCCCTCGTGCGTCGCTGTAATGTCCAGCAGCACAATCTCATCCGCCCCCTCCTGAGCATGGCGAGCGGCAAGCGCAGCCGGATCGCCGGCGTCGATCAAATCGACGAACTGAACGCCTTTGACAACGCGACCGTCGCGGCAGTCAAGGCAAGCGATAATCCGGCGCGTCAGCATGAGCCGGCCCCTTCTAACGAATGCGGAATTAGCTTGGACGCGCACTCAGGGCCAAAGGCCCGCGTCATACCAGCCTGGGGCAACGCCCCAGGTGCAGACGGCATACAATTCCCAAGGGCTGAAGGCCCGACATATCCCACTGCCCGCCCAGACGCAGCTTGAGACCGCGTAATCTCCAAAAAGTTCTTGAGAATCTTGAGGCCGACTTCGCCGGATTTTTCCGGATGAAATTGCACACCGAAGACATTGTCCCATTCCAGCGCCGCAGCGAAGTTGACGACGTATTGCGTGTCTGCCGCCGATACAGGATAAAGTTCACCGCCGCGATCCCGCATCAAGGTCAAGCGTGGGACATAGTAAGAATGAGTGAAGTACACATATTCCTGGGGATTCAGATCGTTCAAGAGCCTCGGCCCAACGCACCTCTCCATCGTGTTCCATCCGACGTGCGGCACCTTTTGCGGGCCATCCGGAAAGCGCTGGCAGATTCCTGAAAAGTAGCCGAGCCCCGGCTGATCCGGCGCTTCCGTGCTCCCTTCCATGAGCCACTGCATCCCCACGCAAATGCCAAGAAACGGAACGCCGCGCCCGATCGCATCGCGGATCGCCGGCGTCAGTCCCGTTTCGTCCAATCGCCGCGTAGCCGCAAAGTGCCCCACGCCTGGCAGCACAATGCGCTCAGCCGTCGCCAGCGGCTCAGGCCGATCGGTCACTTCAACCTGCGCGCCCACATGCCGCAGCGCCTTCACCACCGAAGTCAGGTTCCCAGCTTTATAGTCGATGACGGTAACTCGCATCAAAGCAATCCTTTGGTCGAAGGCAACATTTCCGCCAACTGCGCATCCCGGGACACAGCGACTCTCAGCGCCCGCGCGAACGCCTTGAAGATCGCCTCAATCTTATGATGATTGCTCCGCCCGTACATGGTCTTGACGTGGACGTTGGCCAGCGCGCCGCGTGCGAATCCTTCAAAAAAGTCGGTCACCAGCTCCGCCTGTAGATCGCCGACCAGCCGCGCCCGCACTTTGGTATCGACCGCGTAAGCGGTCCGGCCGGAGAGGTCGATCGCCGCAATCGCCAGCGTCTCGTCCATCGGCATCAGAAAGTAGCCGGCGCGATTGATGCCGCGCTTGTCGCCGATGGCCCGCGCGACCGCCTCTCCCAGCGCAATTCCGACGTCCTCGACAGTGTGGTGCTGGTCCACGTCGAGGTCGCCCCGGCAGCTGAGCGTGAGGTCGAATCCGCCGTGCCGCGTGAACAGCTCCAGCATGTGGTCGAAGAACCGAATGCCCGTCGACACTTTGTACTGCCCTCGGCCTTCGAGGGTGAGGTGCAGGTCGATCTTGGTCTCGGTCGTGTGGCGGACGATTTCGGCCGTGCGAATCGTGGTACGAATTTGGTCTGGCTCAGTCATACTCGGGCTCCAATGGCGTTGGCGAGGTGTTTGGCCGGTTCGGCAGTCGCGTCGTGGACGGCAGTCGCCCCGATTGCGCAGCGCGCTGCGGGGACTGCGCAACGCGTCGCGGACATTGCGCAGTGAGCGCCAAGGATTGCGCAGCGCGTCACGCCGATTGCCCTCCGCTCGAGGGGAATCTGGTCTGAAACTCCGAAATCGCCGCCGCCGCTTGCCGCATCTGTTCCCGGCTGCCGACGGTGATGCGCACCAGCCCGTCGCACCCAAGGTCGGCGGAACGGTCGCGGACCAGGATGCCCCGCTCGCGCATCGCCGCGCAAAAATCCCTGTGCGCTGGCCCGATTTTTACCAGCACAAAATTGGCTTCCGTCGGCCAAAACTTGAGCCCGATCCGGGTCAAATCCGCCAGAAATTCCACGCGCGCCTCTTTGATTTCAGCAACATACCAGTCGAGATACGCCGAGTCTTCGAGCGCGGCCGTGAGCGCGGCCAGCGCCACGCCGTTGACGCTGTAAGGCGAAAGAACGCGCCGCGCCCACCGCAGAAGCGCTTCCGGCCCGGCCAGCAAACCGATCCGCAAACTCGCCAGCCCGTAAGCCTTGGAAAATGTCCGGACTACAACCAAATTCGGGATTTCTCCAACCAAATCCATCACCGTTTCGCCGTAAAAATGGAAGTAAGCCTCGTCCACCAAGACCACCGCCTGCGGCGCAACCTGCACAATCGGAAGGATTTGCTCGCGTGTGCAGACGCTTCCCGTAGGGCTGTTGGGGTTTGCGATCGCGATCAGTTTCGTTCTCGGCGTAATGGCCGCCAGCAGCCGATCCAGCGGAAACGCAAAATCCGTATCTGCTTGCACGCGAACCACTTGCGCGTCGGTCGCCGACGCGTAAATCTCGTACATGGTGTACGTTGGCACCGGGAGCAAAAGTTCGTCTCCGGCCTCGAGAAATGCCTGGCACAGGATGTGAATCGCCTCATCGACGCCGTTGGTGAGGATCGCCTGCTCCGGTGCGAGGCCCAGATGCCGAGCGGCCAGCGCCTCGACCGGGCCCCGCTCCGGATACCGCGTAAGTTCCTCAGCCGTAAGGCTTTGGATCGCGGCGAGCACCGCCGGCGAGCAGCCCAGGGTGTTCTCGTTGAAGTCGAGACGCAGCACGGAGCGATTGCCCAGCGGAGGATGGTACTCAGGCATTTGGCGGACGCGGGCTCTGGGCTGAGGTTCGCTCATTTGCGCTCCATCCGTGACCGAATTGCCTGGGCGTGGCCCGTAAGCCCTTCCGCTTCAGCGATATGAATAGCCTTGGGGCCGAGTTCGGCCAGCGCCTCCGGCGAGTACTGCTGCACAGTGATGAGCTTCACGAAGTCGTTCACGCTCAACCCTCCGCGAATCATAGCCATACCGCCGGTTGGCAGGGTATGGTTGGGTCCGCTGATGTAGTCGCCCATGGGCTGCGGGCTGTGCTGGCCAACGAAGACGCTGCCCGCGTTTTGGACCCAAGCCAGATCGGCTTCCGAATCGACCGTCAGATGCTCGGGAGCGAGGCGGTTGGCGATTGCCTGCGCTTCTTCGGGCGTTGCGGCGAGGAATACATAGCCGTTGTTGGCGAGGGCTTCCTTTGCGACGGGGTTGTTGCGAGCCTGGCGTTTCGTTTCGGCGATCGCTTCCTTGGCCAGCAACTCGTTTGCCGTGATGAGGATAGCCATGGCCTCAGGATCGTGTTCGGCTTGGGCGACCAAGTCGGCGGCGATGTCCGGCGCGCTGCCGGAGTCGCTCTGGACGACGATTTCGGTGGGGCCGGCGAGCATGTCGATGGCGCAGTCGAATGCCACTTCGCGCTTGGCGGCGGTGACGTATAGGTTTCCTGGACCGACGATTTTGGCTACGCGAGGGATGGTCTCGGTGCCATAAGCCAGCGCGGCGATGGCGTGGGCACCGCCGATGCGATAGAACTCGGTGACACCGAGCAGATGCGCGGTTGCCAGCGTCTCCGGCGCGGGGCGGGGTGAAACGACGACGATGCGCGGCACACCGGCGACTTGCGCCGGAATCACCGTCATGAGCATCGTGCTCGGAAGCGGGTGGCGCCCACCTGGGACATAGCACCCAACTGACGGGATCGCGCGGACTTGCTGCCCAGTAGTGAGTCCGGGGACTGGATTGAAGACAAAGGACTTGGGAAGCTGCCGCTCGGCGAAGGCGCGAATGTTTTGGGCGGCGGTTTCGAGCGCCTGCCGCAGCTTCGGGTTGAGTTGTTCCCAGGCTGCCGCGGTTTCGGCCGCCGATACGCGAAGTTCTTGTTCCGATGCGAGGCTATCGAACCTTCTAGCAAAGGATTGGAGAGCCGGATCGCCTTCGTTGCGTACCTTGCTCACGATTTTGCGGACCGCGGGAAGGACGGTTTCGAGCGCCGCGCCGCCGCGCCGCTCCAGCCCGGCAAGGATTTCGGCGGTTTGTTTGCGGTTTCGGCCTTGAGTCTTGAGAAGTTTCATGGGGGCCTTGGCTTTTGTGGGATCCCACCCTAGCGACAAGAACAAATACGTCGCGAGGGTGGGGCGCCCGAAGTTGTTGAGACTGAAGCGGATCCTTCGCTTCGCTCAGGATGACAAAAAGGAGTTGCTCAGGATGACGAACGGAGTTGCTCAGGATGACAAACGGATTTGCTCGGGATGACAAGCGGTTTTGCTCCAGATGACAAGACACGTTGGGGTCAGAGGACGACTTTGTTCAGCGGATACTCGACGATTCCGGTGGCGCCGGCGGCTTTGAGGCGCGGGATCACGTCGCGGACGGTAGTTTCCTCCAGGATGGTGTTGACGGCTACCCAGGACGGATTGCTCAATTCAGAGATGGTCGGTGAGTTGAGCGCGGGCAATTGGGCGAGAACGGTTTGCAGGTGCTTGCGCTCGACGTTGAGCATGAGGCCGACCTGCGCCTGCGCGTCGATGGCGGCGCGAAGCATCATGGCGAGCTGCTCGATCTTCTGGCGCTTCCACGGGTCGGCGGCGGCGGCGTGGCTGGCGATCAGGTGGGTTTCGCTCTCCATCACTGTGTCGATGATGGTGAGGCGATTGGCTTTGAGCGAGCTGCCGGTTTCGGTCACTTCGACGATGGCATCTGCTAGCATGGGCGGCTTCACTTCCGTCGCGCCCCAACTGAACTCGACCTTGACGTTGACTCCTTTGTCGGCGAAGTACTTCTTGGTCACGCCGACCAGCTCAGTCGCGATGGTCTTGCCTTCCAGATCTTCGGCTTTTTCGAAGCCGCTGCCTTCCGGCACCGCGAGCACCCAGCGAACTTTGCGGCGGCTCTGCTTGGCGTAGGTGAGCGAAGTGATGCTCTGCACATTGAGGCCGCTTTCGACCACCCAGTCGATGCCGGTGAGGCCGGCGTCGAGGACGCCATGATCGACGTAGCGGGCCATCTCCTGGGCGCGGATCAACATGCACTCAATTTCCTTGTCGTCGATCGAGGGGAAGTAGCTGCGGCCGTCGGCGTAGACGTTCCAGCCGGCGCGTTTGAAGAGGGCGATGGTGGCGTCCTGGAGGGAGCCCTTGGGGATACCGAGACGGATTTTATTTGCCACTTTGGACCTCTTTGGCAACTTGGATTGGGATGGCCTTGGTGAAGCAGGAGACAGTGCCTTCATGGCAGACCAGGCCGTCGCCCTCGACGACGACCTGGAAGACCAGGGCGTCGAAGTCGCAGTCGGTCGCGGCGGAGACGACGCGGAGGCGGTTGCCGCTGGTTTCGCCCTTCATCCAGAGCTTCTGGCGGGTGCGGCTCCAGAAGGTGACGAAGCCGGACTCGAGGGTCTTAGCGTAGCTGGTTTCGTTGAGGAAGCCGAGCATGAGGATTTCTCCGGTGGCGGCATCCTGGACGACGCCTGGGACGAGGCCGTCCATTTTTTGAAAGTCGATTTGAGGCATTTCGGTGGTCATGGGTCTTCTCTTTTTTGGGTTTGGGCTGGTTCAGCATCGCCGGCGCAAGGAAAAAGCCCGCTGGCGTCTGCGCCGGCGGGCTTGGTCTGAAATCTGCTGTTGGCTCTGGCTCTTAGCTCAGGCCATGGCAGTCCGCCGGCATGATCGTCCGATGATGGTGGAGATGACGATGATGGAAACGGCTCTGCATCTGAGATTGAGCATAGGAAAGCCGCCTCGCTTTGTCAAACAGGATTTGGTTAATTTTCTTGTGCTTATGAGCAATTTTGGCGCAGAATGGCGGCATGAAGGGGCGAGCGGCATTGGCGGAGATCGCTTTAATCGCGGGCTTGACGGCGTTTGCGACCCCTGCGGCGCTGGTCGATTTGAATCGGGCTTCGATTGCGGAACTGATGCAAGTGCCGGGAATGACGGCGACGTGGGCGGCGCGCATTGTGCGATTCCGGCCCTACCGGACCAAGCTGGACCTGGTGCAAAACGGCGTGGTGACGCCGGAGGTGTACCGGCGGATTCGCGATGGGGTGGTGGCGCATCGGGTTGAGCCTGAGCCAAAGCACCGGTAATCCCCGGTTTCAGAATCGAAACCGGGGGGCACCCATTTTTGGCCTAAACGGTTGCCTCGCCAGGCTGGGTTCGACGCTGGAAACTTGCCAGCAACGTACTCAGGATCACGTACAGCACTGGGATAAACACCAGATTCAGAACGGTGGAAACCAGCATGCCGCCGACGATGGTGGTACCCACCGAGTGGCGCCCGAGCGCGCCAGCGCCGGTAGCGAAGACCAGCGGCATGACGCCGAGGATGAAGGCGAAGCTGGTCATCAGGATCGGCCGCAGGCGGAGTTCCGCGGCCTCAATGGCCGCCTCGGCGATGGAACGGCCTTTGTGGCGCAGTTGCTCGGCGAATTCCACGATCAGGATGGCGTTTTTCGCCGACAGGCCAATGAGCATCACCAGGCCAATCTGGCAGTACACGTCGTCCGAGAGGCCGCGCGCCTGCACCGCCGCCAGCGCCCCGAGGACGGCCATCGGCACGGCGAGCAGGATGATGAAGGGAAGCGCGAAGCTCTCGTACTGCGCGGCAAGCGTGAGGTAGACGACCAGCAGGCCAAGGCCGAAGATGAGCACTGCCTTGCCGCTCGATTCGATCTCTTCTTCGGTCAGGCCAGTCCAGGAGTAGGCCATGCCGGGCATCATTTGGCTCTTGGCCAGGTTCTGCATGGCCGCGATGGCTTCGCTGGAGCTCTTCCCGGGCGCGGCGGAGCCGTCGATCTCGACCGAGCGGAAGAGGTTGTAGTGGGAGATGACCTGCGGGCCGGAGGAGTCCTTGACGCTGACCAGATTGTCGAGCGGGACCATCTGATTGGTGGTGTCGGACCGGACGTAGAAGGAGTGCAGATCGCCGGCGTTCATGCGGAAGGGCTGATCGGCCTGGACGTAGACGCGATAGGTGCGATTGTTGTAGTCGAAGTCGTTGACATACTCGGAGCCCATGAAGACGTTGAGCGTCGTCGAGATTTGCGTCAGCGAGACGCCCATGGTCTTGGCCTTTTGGCGGTCGATGGAGACGAGCAGTTGCGGATCGCTTGCGGAGAAGCTGGTAAAGAGGTCGGCGAGTCCGAGCGACGGGTTCTGGCGGCTGGCTCCGACTATCGTGTGCGAGACGCGGTCGAGGTCGGCTAGCGTGTTCTTGCCCAGATCCTGGAGTTCAAACTGGAATCCGCCGTAAGAGCCGAGGCCCTGGACGGCGGGGGGCTCGAACATGGCCACGGTGCCGCCGGGAATCGCGAGCATTTTTGGCGTGAGGCGGGCTACGACGTCGGAGGCGGAGTGGCCGTTGCCCAATCGCTGATCGGACGGCTTGAGCGCGGCAAAGATGATGCCGGCATTGGGGGAAGCGCCAGCCAGGCTAAAGCCGGAGATGGCGAAGGCTCCGGCGATGTCCGGGTCGGTGAAGAGGACGGCCTGGGCGCGGTCTGCGATTTCCGTCGTGTCGGAGAGCGATGCTCCGGGCGGCGCCTGGACGACGACGTAGAGAATGCCCTGATCTTCCTGCGGAATGAAGCTGTTGGGGACGTGGAGGTACATCCAGCCCGTGGCGGCGAGGCCGGCGAAGAAGACCACCAGCAGGACGTAGCGCAGCTTGAGCGCAACGTGAATGAGGCGCGCGTAGGTGCTCGAGATCCAGGCAATCGAGTCGTCTATGCCGTGCGCCATGGCGGCGTAGCCCTTGGACAGTGCCGGAACGCGGAGAAAATCGAGCTGGCGGTACTTGGCTTCTTCTCCGCGCAGGAACAGGGCGGCGAGCGCGGGCGAGAGCGTGAGCGCGTTGAAGGCCGAAATAGCGATGGCGAAGGCGATGGTCAGCGAGAACTGGCGGTACAGAATGCCGGTGGTGCCGGGGAAGAACGAAACCGGGATGAAGACGGCGATGAGCACGAGTGAGGTGGCGATGACCGCGCTGGTGACTTCGCGCATGGCCACGGAGGTCGCCTCGTGGGGGTCGCTGTGGTCCATCGAAATATGGCGCTGCACGTTTTCGATGACCACGATGGCGTCGTCGACAACCAGGCCGGTGGCCAGCGTAATGCCGAACAGCGTGAGCGAGTTGATGGAGAAGCCGAAGATCTTGATGAAAGCGAAGGTGCCGATGAGCGAAACCGGGATGGTGACGGCGGGAATGATGGTGGCGCGCCAGTCGAGCAGGAAGAAGAAGATGACGACGATGACGATGCCGATGGCTTCGGCGAGGGTGATGAGCACCTCGTGGATAGAGTCGCCGACGACGGTGGTGGAGTCGAAGGCGATGGCGTAGTGTAGGCCTGGCGGGAAGCTCTTCGAAAGTTCGAGCAGCATGGCCTTGGCGTCGCGATCGACCTGGATGGCATTGGCATTTGAGAGCTGCTGCACGCCGATGCCGACGGCTTCCTGGCCGCTGTACTTCAGGTTGGAGCTGTAGTCCTCGGCGCCGACGATGGCGTGGCCCACGTCTTTGAGCAGAACCAGTCCGTTGGGGGTGTTCTTGAGGATGATGTTGTTGAACTGCTCAGGGTCGCTGAGGCGGCCGATGACGCGCACGGCGATCTGGAAGGTCTGCTTGTTGTCGGAGGGCGGCTGTCCGAGCTGGCCGGCGGGAACTTCGACGTTCTGCTCGGTGAGCGCGTTGACGACGTCGGAGGCGGTGAGGGATCGCTCGGCGAGTTTGGAGGGGTCGAGCCAGACGCGCATGGCGTATTTGCGCTCGCCAAAAATAGAAACATCACCGACGCCTTTGACCCGCTTGAGGGCATCTTTCACGTACACGTCGAGGTAGTTGGAGATGAATTCGTTGGTGTAGCGGCTGTCTGTGGTGTAGAAGCCGGCGCCGAAGACGAAGTTGCTGTTGGCCTTGGTAATGGTGATGCCGGCGGAATTGACGGCGGCGGGCAGACGGCCGGTGACGCTGGCGACGCGGTTTTGCACGTCCACAGCGGCGATCGAAAGATCGTAGCCGGTGGTGAAGGTGATGGTGATGGTGCTGACGCCGTTGTTGGTCGAGGTCGAGCTGATGTAGTGCATCCCCTCGACGCCGTTGATCGACTCTTCGAGAGGGATGGTGACGGCTTTTTCCACCGTTTCGGCGTCCGCGCCAATGTAGCTGGAGGTCACCATCACCTGCGGCGGCGCGAGCGTGGGATAGAGGGCGATGGGAAGCGTGGGAATGCAGACCGCGCCCGCCAGAATGATGAGCAGCGCGGAGACTGTGGCGAATACCGGGCGGCGGATGAAGAAGTCTACAAACACTGCGGGAGTTCCTCAGGGACGAGCGTGAAGTGCGAGTGTGAAAAGCAGCGTCAGCCGAGCGGTGCTACGGGCATGTTGTCTACCAGGAACTGAGTGCCGGAGACGATCAGCTTGTCCCCCGGTTTCAGGCCGGAGGTGACGGCGTACGCGTTGCCGACCGTATCGCCCAGGGTGACGGCGACCTGCCGCGCGGCGGTGTGGCCGTCAGGCTGCTTCTGGGCGAGGAAGACGAAGGCTTGTCCACCCTGGCGCGAGACGGCGAGCACGGGGATGACCGGTTCCGGCGCGGTCTTCCAGACGATGCGGGCCTTGACCAGTTGCTGAGAGCGCAGCAGATCGGCGGCGCTGTGAACGGGTGCTTTGACCAGAATGCCCTGGAGCTGGCTATCGACCTGGGGCGAGAGGAAGTCGACGCTGGTGGATTCGACGACTTTACCGTCGTTGTCGAGCAGTTGGACCGGGAGGCCAAGGCGCACTTCGCTGGCGCGATCTGTCGGGACGTAGATGTAGGCTTCGAGGTCCTTGTTTTCATCGACCGTAGTGAGCGCTGTTGCGGAGGTGACGTAGTCGCCCAGATGGACCGGAATGTCGCCGACGATGCCGTCGAAGGGCGCTTTGACGCTGTAGTAGGCGAGTTGCTCTTCGAGCGACTTGCGCGTGGCGATGGCGGATTGCCAGTCGGCGCGGGTGTTTTGGAAGGACTGCTCGGCCTGGTCGAGTGCGTCGCGGCTGATCACGCCGGCGTCGAAGAGCTTGCGTTGGCGATCGATTTCAAGCTGATTGTAGTCGTAGAGGGCTTTTTTCTGATTTTCAGTAGACTTTTGCGCGTCAACCAGCGCCTGCTGGCGGCGCGGATCGATCTCCATGATCGGCTGGCCGGAACGGACATGATCCCCGGATTTGACCAGAATTTGCGTCAAATTGCCATCAACCTGCGGCATAACGGTGACGGATCGCCGCGATTTGATGGTCGCGACGTAGTCCGAACTTTGCGCCACTGGGGCGAGCGCCACTGTGAGCGTTTGCACCGGCAGCGCCTGCATGGCGGGGCCACCTGCCGCAGCCTCTGGCTGCTTACAGCCCTCGGCAAAGAGGGCCAACGCGGCAAGGAACGTAACGGGGAGGAACAGACGTTTCAAACGATCAACCTCTCTGGCTGGGTATGGGCGAAACTGCGCTCGGCAATTGGACTGAGGCCACGCGGCAACGGAAAGCGCGAAAAGGACTGGCCGGGAATGACAAGACTCTCGCCGGCTCTTTGGCTGATTCACGGAGCGCATCGGGCAGGCGCTCAACTCTCTATTGTCGCCTGAAGCCGGAGCGGCTGGGTCGATCTGGCAAAAAATAAGGCGCAGAACTAGAACGCAAATGGGCTGAAATTGGTTCCCTTGTCGAAGGCGTCGACGCCTTCGGCGCGCTTGAGGCCGTTGACCACCAGGTAGGTGAGGGGCGTGGCGAGCGATTCATAGACGACTTTGAAGGCGTAGGAGGAGATGACCATCACCAGAATTCTCGATCCCGGCACAACGCCCCAGAAGGCGATCGAGATGACCACCACGGTGTCCACGAACTGGCCGGTGACCGTGGAACCGATAGTGCGGGTCCAGAGAAAGCGGCCGTTGGTGACCAGCTTGAGCTTGGCTAGCGTGTAGCTGTTGGTAAATTCGCCCGCCCAGTAGGCGACCAGGCTGGCAATGGCGAAGCGCGGCACGAGTCCAAAGACGGTGGCAAAGGCCTGCTGATTGGGCCAACCTGGCGCGGCGGGGAGCGAAACGGCGATCTGGCCCATGATGGAAAGCAGCCCCATGGCGAAAAAGCCCAGCCAGATCGCCCGGCGGCTGGCGGCGTAGCCGTAGACTTCCGTGAAGACGTCGCCGCAGATATAAGTGACGGGAAAGAGCAACTGCGCGCCGCTCACCAGCAGCGGGCCGAAATAGGGCACGGTTCCAAGCTGGCAGATTTTGGGTCCGACCAGATTGGAGACGACGAGGACGACGGTGAACGCGATGGTCAGCGTGTCCAGATAGCGGAATCGGGGCGTCACTCTTCGAGAATAGCGGAAAGCTACGCCAATGCCGCTCGCAGCCACTTTTCCATTTCCAGGTGGCTAACGGCTCCAGGCTGCTGAAAGACGGTGCGGCCGCCGGAGAGGACAACGAAGTTGGGAATGCTGCGCACCTGAAACCGCGCGGCAAGCTGAGGATTGGCCTCGGTGTCCACCTTGAGAATCAGCGCTTTGCCGGCCATCCCGGCGGCGGTGCGGGCGACCTCCGGCGCCGCCGTGCGGCACGGACCGCACCAAGCGGCCCAGAAGTCGACCAGTACGGGGACGGTGGCGTTTTGCACGATTTCGTCGAACAGGGCTGAGTCAACGGCGAGCGGCTCGGCCAGCGGAGGAAGTTCGGCCTTGCAGGCTCCGCAGCGGCCGGTTGCGCTGAGATTCTTCGCGGAAACCCGATTCTTTTGCCGGCAATGTGCGCATGTTCGAATGACTGGCACGATGGACCCTCGGTTTCTATGCTTGTTTGACGGGTTTCGCCAGGGGTGCGCGGCGTTCGACTTTGCCGCGCGCGGCGCGCTCGTACTGTACGGGCCAAACACCCGGCTTGTGAAGAGCCTCGGCGGCCTGAAGCGGCCAGTACGGGTTGCGCAGCAGTTCGCGCGCCAGCAGCACCACATCCGCCTGCCCGGTGCGGATAATCTGGTCGGCTTGTTCGGGCGCGGTAATCATCCCAACCGCGCCGGTCGCGATGCCGGCCTCCCGCCGGATGCGATCCGCGAAGGCAACCTGGTAGCCAGCGCCGACGGGTATTTGCTGCCGCAGGTCGTTGCCGCCCGAGGAGCAGTCGACCAGATCGATGCCCTCCTCGCGCAGAAGACGCGAGAACGCGATGGAATCCTCGACGCTCAGGCCGCCGGCCGGTTCTTCGCTGGAAGGCTCGACCCAGTCCGTGACCGAGAGCCGGACCCAAACCGGCAACTCCGCGGGGAAACTGGCGCGGACGGCGCGAACCACTTCCAGCGGAAAGCGGAAACGATTCTCGAGGCTCCCACCGAACTCGTCGGTGCGGCGGTTGGAAAGCGGCGACAGAAATTCGTGCAGTAGATAGCCGTGGGCCGCGTGGACTTCGGCGAGGAGAAATCCGGCCGCTGCGGAGCGCTTCGCAGCGGATGCAAAATCCGCGAGCACCTTCTCAATGCCGGCGCGATCGAGCGCGGCGGGGCTGGCGTACGAATCGGCGAACGGGTCGGCTGTGGGTCCAACCGGCTGCCATCCGCCTTCTCCGGTCGGAACCGCCTTGAGTTCAGCGGCCCAGGGGCGTTCCATGCTGGCTTTGCGGCCGGCATGGGCAAGCTGGATCGCCGGAACGGCTCCCTGCGCCTTCAGAAAGGCTGTCAGCCGGGCTAGCGGCGCGACATGCTCCTCGGACCAAATCCCGAGATCGCCGGGCGTGATGCGGCCTTCCGGGCTGACCGCGGCGGCCTCGGTGAAGACCGTGCCCGCTCCGCCGACGGCGCGGCTGCCGAGATGCACAAATTGCCATTCGTTGGAGAACCCATCCTCATAGCTGTACTGGCACATCGGCGAGACCGCGATCCGGTTTGTAAACCTGATGGATCGCTGGATGAGCGGCGAAAAGAGGTGGTTGGGAATCGATGTCATGCCTGTTCGATGCGTGGGCGAGGAAAGAAGGTTCGGATTGCCGGTTCCGGCATTGGAAGCGGCAGCTGACGAAGGCGCTTGGAAGGCACCCTAAAATTCGCGAAAAAACCGATGCATAATGAGAAAAATACACACGAAATCGACATTCACCGCCGGTCGGAGGCCGATTGCGGATGCCAAACTCCACCGGAAACGGGCCGCAAATGCAGTCTTGGGCCTGGCCTCCGAGGCACTGCCGGGCGAAAGACTCAGGGACGCGGGTACATCCCAAGCGACCGATCGCTCATCGAACTAGGTGTTCCGCCCGAGAGGAAGTCCCAATGTCCGAGCATCACGACGCACCCAAAGCGCACGAAGCGCACGCGATCCACGAAGAACACGCGAAAGGTCCACACGATCTGAAGGTCATCAACCCGAAGATGGCGTCGGACATTGCGTACTGGTCTAAGGAACTGGGCGTGAGCGGCGATCAACTGCATGAAGCGATTCGCGCTCACGGTACGCATGTGGACAAGGTGCGAGCAGCGCTGCATAAGGTCGCGTGAGGGGGCTGGTCGGCGGTTTAACGCGGCTGGCCGGGGGTTGTCGCGGCTTGCGTACCCGGCGTCGTGCTAGGCTAAAGTTCGAGGGTTTCCGCCATGGATATCACATCGCCTTTTTTCGTTGTTCCGGTGCTGGCCGTCACGTTTTTGGCCTGCCTTCTGTTTGCCACGCTGACCGGTAAGGAGAAGGACGGCTCGTCCCACTAACGAATGCGTTGCGGCGGGGCGGCTGAGTCCGGCTTTGGTGCCGGAGCGGTAGCGTCCGGTGCCGCCGGCGGAATTGCCGAGTCGGGTTTGGTTGCGTCGGGCCGGGCTGAATCTGGCTTGGTTGCGTCGGGCTTGGCTGTGGTCGCGCCCGCGGCCCCGTCGTTTGCGGAGACGCTGCCTGTGGCTACTGGCATGGTGATGGGCAGATTTAGCGTCTGCACCGTCTCCGGGTCGTCGCGCAGCTTGAAGTAGAGCGTACCGACGGAACTGCCGGCCTTGGCGATGTTGGGGACGTTGAGAGCGGTTCCGGTAAATTCGGGCGGGACTTCGACCGGGTTGGCCATATCCGGCGTGGCCGCAATTTCCGTAATTAAAAACAGGTTGTTGCCGGTCAACTGGCACGGTTTGCTGGGGCTGCGCGGGCAGCGCAGGTCTTTCGAGGCCGTTCCGCCGGAAAAGCCCGGCAGGCGCACCAGCGTTCCCAGGGGAACCCAGTCGCCGGTGACGCCCGCGGCGGTGACGGCGCGGAACTGGACGGGTCCGAAGGCCGAGGCGCCGAAGCGCGCGTAGGGGTCGAGGACGGCGACGGCGGTCTTGGCATCTTCCAGCATCAGGCTGCCGTCGGCGAGAGAAAGCGTGGTCTTGAAGCTGCCGTCGGCGGCGGCGAGTTCGATCTTTTCGGTGCGCGGGAAGGCGCCGGGAACGCGGGACCGGATGAAGAAGACCAGGCGGCGCTGCAGCGGCAGGTCGTTGGCGCTGCCCAGGCGCACGGGTGGCGGCACACCGGGGTCGCTCTCGGACTCGTCGTGCTGTACGCCTTTGCTAAGCAGGTCGACTTGCGGCCGGGGCGCTTCCACGGTCGCCGCAACGTGGATCGTGCGGCCGTCTCGCAGGGTGACTTTGGCGGAATAATCGTTGCCGGGGGCGAGCGTGGCCGTGTCTCCGGTGGCGGACATCTCCAACTGATCGAAGTCCTGCACACGGTTGAGCGCGGCGGGGGTGAAGCCGATGCCGGCCAGGTCCGCCGAGCTGACTTCGTCCAGGCGCTTGCCTTTGAGCACGGCGGCTTTGTCTCCGGCGCTGAGGGTCAGGTGCTCGATGGCGGCTGCCTCGGCGTAGGCTTTGAGGGGCAGATCCTCAGGCTGGGCCAGCCCATACTGGTGGATGGCGAGGGTGACGGTGCCGGGTTGGGCATCTTTGAGTGGAACGGTCAGGTCGATCAGATCTGGTTTGGGAGATTTCCAGGCGAGTTTGACCGTCTTCGCTTCGCGATTCGAGGATTCCGGCAGGGATGCGTAGATATCCTCGACGCAAAGGGTGGTTTGGCCCTGGATGTGCAGGGCGTCGTCGCGGCCTATGATGAGGGCGTTGCGATCGGAGGCGGCGATGGTCCAACCGCTGGGATGGGGCGAATCCAGACGAAATTTGGGTCCTTGCCACGAGTCGAAGCCCCAACGGCCGCGCAGCTCCGCGACGACTGAGGATTCGGGGAGGTCGGGCAGCGGCTGTTCGAGGAGGAATCCGCCCTGGGAGGGGTCTGGAGTGACGGGAATGTCGATGCCGTCTTGGGCTGGCGATGGGGTCGAGGGCGTGCCTGGCGGCGTCAGTTCGGGATGAAATGGGCTGGGGTTGGGCTGCAGGGCTTTGGTTTCCACATGCAGGACCAGGTCGTGGGCCATGGCCGTGCCGAAGACGAGGGGCGCGCCTTCGGCGGCAAACGCGAGGCCGGGCTTGGTGGCGCAGTAGACGGGGAGCGGAGCCGGAGCTGGGGAGGCGCCGGCCGGCGGGGTGGGCGCGGGCTGTGTTTCGGTAGCCCGCAATTGCGGCGGATGGCTGTCGCCGACTGGCGGCAAGGCGACGACGATCACCGATTTGGGATCGCGAAAGGAGGGTGGCACGTTCAGGCGCAGGTTGAGGGTGTCTTTTTGGTCGCGCTGCGGCAGGGCCAGGGCGGGGATGTACTGGAATCGGGCGGTGTGGAGGGTGCTGAGGATGCGGGCGAGGTCGAGTACCGCGCCGACGTAGGGACTGAAGGCGCCCGCTCCGGCCAGCGGCGAGTAGCTGAGCTGGTTCATCATGTCGCCGGCGGCGCCGTTGGCCATTTGGTTGACGAGCCCCTGGGCGTTGGAGTCGTCGAGGACCAGGCCGTCGGTGTGCTGGACCAGGCAGGGGGCCTGTTGTTCGGAGGGCTTGTCGAAGCATTGCTGGTCGACGCGGATGCCGAGCGAGCGGGCGATGAGTTCGGTGCGCTCTTTGATGAGTTTAGGGTCGGTCTGGGGAAGCGATTTGACCTGGGCCAGATAGGCATCGAGCCGGAGGCGATCCCAACTGGCCTGCTGCAGGTCCTGGCCGGCGCGGACGAAGGCGCCGGGGCGGTCATGCACGGCTTTGCGCAGTGTGGCGAAGTCGCCGGCGGTTTCGGGCGCGAGAAAGAGCAGCGCTTGTTGGGCTTCGGCGGGGACGACGACGAAGACGCCTTCCTCGCGGACGTCGCGTTGCCAGGTCTCGACGCGCTTGAACCACTCGGAGGGCGGGGGATTGGTGGCTCCACGGAGAAAAGCGATGACGAGCACATAATGCGCTGACTGGCTTTCAGGGAGATCGGGATGAATCCAGAGGCGGTCGCCGGGGAGCAGGTTGGGCACTTCGGCGATGGGCAGGGTGACGGTGTTGCGCTGGACATGCACGTCCACCTTGGGTCCGGCCAGATCGAACGGGGGAGCGTCCGCGCGGCTGACCGCGGCCGCGGCCAGCAACAGCAACAGCGCGAACGGGCGGTGCAGCAGACGAAAGGTGCAACGGCACTTCATAGCTTCTATTGTACGGATGCCGAAGAGCCGGCGACTGGTTGCCGCGCGGCCGGCCATGGAAACGCTCGCCGGGCAGCGTACTTCGTGGGGATCGGTGGTGGCACCGCGACGGATTTCCCCCAGCCTCTTCCGGGCGCCGATGAACATGAGTGGGTTGCATGGGATCGAAATCCGCGGGAAAGCAGTTTCATATCGGGCAGATCGTGCGATGTTTCATCTTTCGGTCGCCACTGCCGCGCGGCATTCGGGTACGATTGAAGTATCGCGGGACAGTGTGCCTTTGTTCTTTTGAATTTTCATAAAAAGCCGTTGCATCGACATCCAGGCATTCTCGCGGGCGTACTTATAGAGCGATTGCAAATGGGGCAAACGCCAACCCAGGCTGACACCGGATTGCGAATTTTCAGCTAGGAACTTTGGAGTTGCGGGGATTGGGTGCGGAATTGGCGGCTGGCCGCTCCTTGCGAATTCGTTGAAGTTGGGCGACAGGGACGGTCGCCCCGGTTCGGTCGCCGTCTTTCGCGATGGTTTGAAGAGTTCTTGAAGTGAGATGGATGGGCATCGAAAACCAACACCGTAGAACTAAAGCAGGATGCGTACAGTTCTCAATGCGAAACGCCTCGGTCTGAAACGCTCCTCAATGAGCGAGATGCGAGCAAGCCGGGACGCCGGGGGTAGGTGACGATATGGAGAGATCGATGAAAACGATACAGAGTGTTACACCGCAGGAAGAAATAGAGCATCTGACGATTCCGGAGGCGGAAGAGATCATCGAAGAGGCGCTGGAAGAACTTGCATTTTCCACCGATCCGGGATTGATGCGGGCGCTCCGGTTTTTGGCGCCTCCTGGCTATCGAGCGATCGTCGAGTTGTGCGGCGAAAATGGCCGCAGCAAACGCCGCAATGCCAGCGCAGGCTGCTGGAATCCGGAGGAGGACGAGCTGCGCATCTACTTCGAGCGGGCCGGCGAGGACTCCGACGAGGAGGACATGCGCGCGGACGGGCAGTTGGAGAGCCGCGCGGCGACCAATACGCATGTCGGCGCGGCGCGGCCTGTGCCCCAGATCTTTGAAGACGGCAATGTGGAAAACGGCAATGGCCAGTTGCCCGGCGATATCGACGATCGCATCAAGGAGCTCTGCGCCACGCTGGCCGAGGCCGAGCGCGGCGGCCATGCTTTCATCGCGCTGAAGTGGTTCCGGGATTCGTTTTTGCCGCGTAAGTCGTTTAGCTGGAACCAGAATCCGGAGTCGCGGCAGATGGTGTTGGCGGAGGCGATCCTGCGGGGGGTGGTGCTGACCAGCAAAATCCCCAACCCCAAGACGCCCGCTTACCCGACGACCACAATCCGGCTCAACCGGGCCGAGGCGGGAGTTCCAGAGGAGGCGCATAGGTTCCGGCCTGTCGCGGTTCAGGGCGAGGCGTTGAGCCTGAGTTTGGGCCAGAGTCTTATGGATGAGAGCCGAGGCAACCTGTGACCTGCTATTTCTTGGACGCGACGGCCTTTATCAAATTGTTTGTGCAGGAGGCTGGGACGGACGCGATTATCCGGCTGATGGAGGCCACCGAGGACAATCGCAAGCTGATCTCGGCCAGTACGCCGCTGGAGGTGTACGCGGCCCTGAAGCGGCGGGAGCGGGCCAGCGGATTGGCGGCCGAAGACAGCGCGGCGGCGCGAAGCATTCTGCGCGTGGAAGCGGCGAGGATGGTGCAGCAACCGTTGAACCCGGCGGTGCTCGAAGCGGCAAGGCAGGCTCTGGACCGCCATGAACTAAGCGCCGCGGAAGCTCTGCAATTGGGCGCGGCCGTGGTGGCGCGGGAGATGTTTCAGGGAATGGGAATAGCGTTTGTCAGCTCGGACCAGCGCCTGCTGGTGGCGGCGCGAGCCGAGCAGTTCGAAACGCTGGACCCCACGTCGATCATTGACTGAGAGCAACTCCGGGGGACGGCAACAAACTCGACACAGGAAGCTGGCACGGAAGGCTACCATGTTCCAAAAATGTCACCGTTCAGGCGGACTTTCGGCGGAAAAGCTCGTCCTTTTCCTTACAGCCGCAGTTGGAGCAACTGAGGCAGCAGAACAGCAACACGCCTACGCCCGCGGTGATGAGCACCGCGAGCAGAGTTCCAAACGAGAATAAGGAGTGTGCGAGGGAATGCATGTTTTCGTGATCCTTATTGAGCGTATCTTAAGTCGGGCCGCAAGATTCCTGCTGGAGGCCGGTCGTTCAGCCTGTGGTGGCGACTGCCGTGAAACCGAGGAACGCCTTGTCATGGAACTACAGTTGCGTCAAGTGTAGCATCGGATTCCATTTGCTGAAAACTTAGACGTTGCAACAAAAGTTGTAGTTGCATTTCGGCGAATAAAGGGCGAAAATGAGGGCTGGGGTTTACCGATGGGCATGGCTCCCAGTCCGGACACTTTCCCTGTATCGACAGTTCCTGCGCCGGAGGTGAACTGGCTGTTTTTGGACCTGAACTCCTACTTTGCGTCGGTGGAGCAGGAGGTTCGCCCGGAGCTGCGCGACCGGCCGGTTGGCGTGGTGCCGATGGTTGCGGATACCACCGTCTGCATCGCGGCAAGCTACGAGGCCAAGGCCTTCGGGGTGAAGACGGGAACCTCGGTGGCGGATGCGCGGCGGATGTGTCCAGAGATCGTGTTTGTCGAGGCGCGCCATGAGATTTATGTGGACTACCACCACCGCATCGTGAAGGCTGTCGAAAGCTGCCTGCCGGTGACGGCAGTGCTCTCGATCGACGAGATGGCTTGCCGGCTGATGGGCCGCGAGCGGCCGCTGCTGGCAGCGATGCGGCTGGCGCGCCAGGTCAAAGAGGCGGTGCGGACGCAGGTGGGGAGTACGCTGCGCTGTTCGGTGGGTCTGGCTCCGAATCGCTACCTGGCCAAGATCGCCAGCGATATGGAGAAGCCGGACGGGCTGGTGGCGTTGACCAAGGACGTTCTGCGCGACGCGCTGCTGGGGCTGGAGCTGCGCGACCTGCCGGGGATTGGCGCGCGGACGGAGAAGCGGCTGAACGAGCAGGGGATCCGCTCGATGGCCGACTTGCTCAAGCTGATGGATGCCGAGATGGGACGGGAAAAGTCGGGGGAGCTGTGGGGCTCGGTGTGGGGCGAGCGGCTGTGGCATTGGCTGCGCGGCGACGACTTCGACATGGCCGACACCGAGCACACCAAGTCCATGAGCCACCAGCATGTGCTGGGGCCGGAGCTGCGCAATATCGACTCGGCCTGGGCGGTTGCGCACAAGCTGCTGCACAAGGCGGCGATGCGGATGCGCGGCGAGGGGCTGTGGGCGAGCAAGATTGGGGTTTCGCTGAGCTTCGTGGGCAAGGCTCCGGTGCGGTCGGCGTCGGTCTTTGGGCCGAGTAAGGCGGATAGCTGGTCGGCGGAGCTGAAGCTGACCGAATGCCAGGACAATGGGACGCTGATTGCCGCGCTGCGCAAGCTGTGGGAGACGCGACCGAGGGGTCCGAAGCATGAGCAGCCGTTTTTTGTCGCTGTGGTGCTGGGCGGGCTGGTGCCGGATGCGCTGCATTCTTTGAGTTTGTTCGACGCGCAGGATGGCAGCGAGGAGCGGCAGAAGCTGGCGGCGACGATGGACGCGCTGAATCACAAATACGGGATGCAGACGCTGGCCCCGGCGACCATGCTGACGGCGCTCAAAGCCGCGCCGACGCGGATCGCGTTCGCTTCGATTCCGGAGTTGTTCTAGGCGGACCTGGAAGCGGACGCGATACCGGACATGGAAGCGGACTCGATAGCGGACATGGATGCGGACATTTCCATTCGAAGAATCTCCATATCTACTTGATTTACATAGTATTGTGGCATAGTATTAGGCGAATATGAAAGCGGACATATATGCGGACATACAAGCGGATGACCGGCATGAGGCAATCTCCACCATGGAGCCTCTGCTGCTGGGCGGGGACTCGCGTTTTCGCGAGGAGCTGACCGACCTGGCGCTGGAACTTGCGCGCAAATCGGACAGCTTTCGCAGCAGCCTGCCTGTGAGCATTCTGGCGTCGTTGGCGACGCTGGTGCGGGCGATGAATTGCTACTACTCGAATCTGATCGAGGGTCATGCGACCCATCCGGTAGATATTGAACGCGCGTTGAAGAACGATTTCAGCCAGAACGGGCGCATGCGCGATCTGCAACTGGAGGCTCTTGCCCATATCACGGTCCAGAAATGGGTGGACGAAGGCGGACTCAGGGCTGGGGAGGCGACGAGCGTTGCGGGCATCCGGGAGATTCACCGGCGGTTTTGCGAGTTGCTGCCGGAAGAGCTTTTATGGGTGGAAGACCCTGAGAGCAAAGAGCGGATAGAGGTTGTTCCGGGGGAGTTGCGGAGCCGCAATGTGGCGGTGGGCGACCACCTCGCTATCAGCCCTGGCGCAGTGCCGCGCTTTTTGACTCGATTTGAGGAAGGCTACCGGCTCAGGGGAAAGACCGAAGCCATTATCGCCACGGCGGCGGCGCATCACCGGCTGCTGTGGATTCACCCGTTTCTGGATGGCAACGGGCGGGTGGCTCGGCTGATGTCGCATGCGACGATGCTGGATTTGCTGGAGACGGGGGCGATCTGGTCGATTGCGCGTGGGTTGGCGAGGAGCGCCGGCAAATATAAGGAGTTGCTGGCTAACTGCGACAGGACGCGGCGCAACGATTTGGACGGGCGCGGGAATTTGAGTGAAGAGGCGCTGGTGGCGTTTACGCGATTCTTTCTGGGCGCTTGCATTGACCAGGTGACGTTTATGCAGGCGCTGATGCAGCCGGATACGCTGCGCACCCGCATCCTGCTTTGGACGGAGGAGGAGATCCGGCTGGGCAAGCTGCCGGCGAGGTCAGGCAAAGTGCTCGAGGCGATTTTGTATCGCGGCGAGGTTCCGCGAGGCGATGTGGATGCGCTGATAGGCACCGGCGAACGCAACGCCCGCCGGGTGGTGGCTGCCCTGGTGGAGCGCGGGGTGCTGACGGCGGAGGGCGCGCGCGGGCCGCTGCGGCTGGCGTTTCCGGCGGCGCTGGCGCATCGGTGGATGCCGGGATTGTTCCCGGAGCAGACGGCGTAGGATGGGGAAGAGATCCCAAGTCTCAGAAGCGAGCCCTGGGGTATCCGGATTTCGTCCTCCGCGAGGGCCGCTTGGTTCCGTGCTCTCAAGCGCCGATCGCGATGCCGAAGATCAGGCCGACCAAAGCCGGCTGATGGGTACGCCGTGCAGGTTTGCGGAAAAGGGAATGACTTCCGAGCCGGTGTAAAGCACCACGCCGCGAACCCAATGCTTGCCGGCAGTGGTTGCCAGTGCCTGCAGGCCGCGCACGTCGCTGGCGCTCAGGGTCGCGGAGGTTTTGACTTCCACTCCTACGACCCTGCCCGCGCGATCTTCCAAAACCACATCCACTTCCTGCCCGGAGGCCGTGCGCCAGTAAAAGAGTTCCGGCTGAGTGGCGCTCCATGTGGACTGCTTGCGCAACTCCATCAGGACGAAATTCTCCACAACGGCTCCGGCCAGATTTCCCTCTGTCTTCAGGCGATCGACGGTCGCGCCGAGCAAGTAGGCGAGCAATCCAGTGTCGTTCAAGTAGACCTTCGGAGTCTGGATGATCCGTTTTCCCAGGTTTCTTGCCCAGGGGCGCAATAGCTGTACCAGGAAAGTCCCTTCCAGCAGGGCAAAATAGCGTTTCAAGGTCGTCTGCGGCAAAGCGACGGATCGCGACAGATCGGCGAAATTGAGCAGACCGCCAGCGCGTGCAGCCACCACCGAGAGCAGTCGTGGAACGGCTGTCCCGTCGGCGATATTTGCCAGATCGCGGATATCCCGCTGGAGCAGGGTCATCGCATAGGACTGATACCAGGCATTGCGGCGAGTGGCGCTTTGGCGCGCTATCGCAGGCGGATAGCCACCGGCCAGAGCGGTCTCCAACAAGTCGTCCCGAGACACGGCGGCGATCTTTCCCGTCCATCCGACGGACTCCTGGGAGAACAACGTGTCCACAAAGCTCTCTCGCACTCCACGGATCTCGCCCTGAGAAAACGGCCAAAGGGTCAGCACCTCCATGCGGCCGGCCAGGGACTGGGAGAGCGTTGGCAGGAGCATGACGTTCGCCGATCCTGTGAGCAGAAATTGCCCTGGCTGGCGCTTGCGGTCGATGGCGGCTTTGATCACCGGAAAGATTTCCGGGACATGCTGCACTTCGTCCAGTGTGACCGGCATGTTGAGTCCGGCAACGAAACCGTTGGGGTCGCGCTTGGCGGCCGCCAGAATGCCGGGATCGTCGAAGGTGAGGTACTGGCGGTTTTGTCGTGCCAACTCCGCTGATTGAACCAGTGTGCTTTTCCCGGTTTGGCGTGCTCCGTTGACCAGAACGGCGGGCGTGTCTGCCAATGCATCCAGGAGCGAGCCGATAAGGTGGCGGGAGAACATAACAGCATTATCATCCATATTGTGGATGATAATCAACCACTTAGTGGACGATTATCATCCAAAGAAAGTTGCCGGCGATGCCGGTGTGCTTGCTGCCAGCTTACGATTGTGTTTCCTGTGGGAACGGTAAAGAGCCGTTTTCCGGCGGTGCTGGGGCAGCGGTGGATGCCGGGGCTGTTTCCGGAGCAGCTTGGCCGACCCAACCACCCCTCTACGCTTAATCTCAAATATTCGCTGATGGCGTTGCCTCCGACTCAGTCAGTCGCGCCTCGGTACTTCTTTCTGCAGGAACGCTTCGCAATAAGATTATCGAGCGATTCCGCAAAGCCTGGGCCGACTAAGCGCTGCTGCTGCTAGAATGCTGTCGGTGAAATTTGAGCTTCAGCATTGCATCGAAGTTGTGTTTAGCGCATCATAAGTGAAGAAAAGAGTGTGGGTGAAATCCCCGCAGCGTAGCCAGATCAGCCACCCTCGGGTGGCTGTATCTGTTTACGATAGATTAAATCGCCATTCCTCCATTTCCTGACATCACTCTTCGAGCACGGAAAGCTGCTGACAGGAACAATAATTCCGTTTTCTGCAGGACGATCCACTAGCAGAGCGACAGTAAACGGGTATGGCTTGCTGTCAAACTCTTTCACGTAGACCCATTTCGCGCTGACCGCTCTTGGGTTGGCCTCCCAAACCTCGTCTGGATCTTCCATCGTCGAGCGCGCGGACGGAAGATTTCGAGCGCGGGAGCCTGAATGATCGATAAGGTACTTCCCCATCCCCTCGATTGTGGCGCGAATTTCATCCTTCTCGTCTACCATGAAAAGGCGGTTCGCGGCGGCGGTCCTTACCGCAGCAAGATGGAAAAAGTGGTGGTCGAAGATCAGGATTTGATGCCCGCAGGTGGAGCGGATCTGGGCATCTCCTTGGAGAAAGCGGGTTTCAAACTCCAGGTACAGTTCAGCCATGCTTTCAAAGTGACAAGGTGTGGGGCGCTGGGGCGGATTTTGGTTCGTGAGGGCCATATGGCTCCGGCCAAGTTGAATTGAATTGCGCTAAGCCTTGCACATTGAGCTTTGAATTGGCATCAGTTTTCCGGATACTCAAGAAGCAAGACGTTTTGTAGAGTTTGCACCCACTGGTCCCGGTCGATTTTTGGCCATTTGCTTCCGGGAACTGGCAATCGCTGGAAAAGCCCTGTGAGCAACAAGCTGGCCTGAGCCGGTATGTTGACCTGCTGTGGCACTACACCATGCCCAGAAGTTGTACCTAAGTCGGGTTTTGCCGACGGGCGTTCCTCCCGACGTGCGACTGTAGGTCTCTTCTTGGCGGTGTGCGCACGACCTTTCTTCTGCAAGATGAACTTCGAGACCTCTATGCCTGCATCCGCTGCCGCGTCCTTCAGAAAGGTCATGCACCGCACCAGCGTCTCTCCGGAGGCGGAGGTGTTCGCCGAAAACGTCTCTCGGAGCATCGAAGCCGTCGCAGTGGAAAGATCAAAACTGCCTTCAAATATAAACGGATAAGAAGCCGCCAGCATCTCTTTGAGAGCAGCCTTGCGTTCTATTTCCTGTCCAGTTACGTATTGCCTCATCAATGGGCTGGGAATACCATTCTCTGAAATCATCCCAAGAAAACGAAGAGCCGTAGTCACTTGGCTCTGCGCTGCTCCAGACATTGACGCCATCAAGCCTCTATCGATACGTCCCGGTAGCCCCTGATTAAAGCGGTCTAGGAAGTTTCTGAGGGTCTTATATGCGACGTAGGGCGGAGCCGGTTTCCTCTTTTCACTCGATTCCATGGCGTTCTCCTTGGCCAATTCTGCAGAATTTGACTGCCTGAATCGTACTCTACGTCTTGACTAATTGCAAATACGGGTTAGGACAGTCGGCTCTTCTGTAGACGGAATCTTGGGCCGAACAGTTTAACCGAGCGGACGGTATTTGCTAAGTATTTGAAAATACGGTATTTATTATGCAGTCGCAGAGGTCGTTCGTCGGCTGAGACGAAGGCCCTAGTTTTCTTAGGATGGATATGGAATGTATATTCGATCAAGAGTTGCCATAGGATGAAGGGCTGTGAATCTAAGGTCAACCGAAAGTCGTATTTTATTGCGATTCGTCTTATCACTAGCGGCGACATTGCCATCGGGGCACAGCGGCGGGGCGCAGCATAAAGCTGGCCTCCCACCGCATGCGAGGCCTTAGAAATCCTCATGTTCGAAGCCGACTTCGCCGGCTACGGCTACCTGGTAGGCAGAGACGCGGCGTTCGAAGAAGTTGGTCAGTTCCTGGACGTCCTGGAGTTCCATGAAGGCGAAGGGGTTGCGGCTGCCGAAGATGGGGTCCATGCCCAGGCGGACTACGCGGCGGTCGGCTACGTATTCCAGATATTGGCGCATTTCGCGCACCGAAAGGCCGGCTACTCCGCCTGAGAGCAGGTCTTCTGCGAACTGGAGTTCGCAGTCTACCGCTTCGCGCATCATGGTGACGATGTCGGCTTCGAGCTGGGTGTCGAAGAGCAGCGGGTGCTGGCTGCGCACGATGTTGACGACCTCGAAGGCGAATTCGAGGTGGCAGCTTTCGTCGCGGAAGACCCAGTTGGTGCCTGCGGCGAGGCCGTTCAAGAGGCCGCGGCTGCGCAGGAAGTAGACGTAGGCGAAGGCGGCGAAAAAGAAGAGCCCCTCGATGCAGCCGGCGAAGCAGACGAGGTTGAGCAGGAACTGGCGCTGCTCGTCCGGGGTGCGGAGTTCGTCGAGGGCCTGGATCGAGTCCATCCACTTCATGCAGAAGTCGGCTTTCTTGCTGATGCTGGGGATGTTTTCGACGGCGGCAAAAGCTGCGGCGCGGGCCTCGGGGTCGGGGACGTAGTTGTCCAGCAGCGTGAGGTAGAACTGGACGTGGACGGCTTCTTCGAAGAGTTGGCGCGAGAGGTAAAGGCGCGCTTCGGGGGAGTTGATGTGCTTATAGAGGTTCAGCACAAGGTTGTTCGAGACGATCGAGTCCCCTGTCGCAAAGAAAGCTACCAGGCGCTGGATCAGGTGAATTTCGGCAGGCGTCAGGCGCGAGCGCAGGTCGACGAGATCGGTCGAGAAGTCGACTTCTTCGACGGTCCAGGTGTTTTTGATGCCGTCCTTGAACATGTCGAAGAAGACGGGGTACTGCATCGGGCGCAGGGTGAGGGAGAGGCCGGGATCGAGGATGCTTAGGGGGGCTTTGGTGGACATTGGGACTCCAAACTTCTTAGGTTGAGACAAAAAACAAAAGCAGTTCCTTCGCTTCGCTCAGGATGACAATTGCCTGGAACCCGAAAGCCTGCTTACTGGCAGGCTTCGCAGGATTCGGGGTTGTCTAGCGAGCAGGCTATGGCCTGCGTTGGCTCTACGACGCGGTTGGGGACGGCTACTGTGGTCTTGGCGATTTTGGTGGCTGGGCGGGAGCGCAGGTAGTACGTTGTCTTGATTCCCTTCTTCCAAGCGTACATATACATGCTGCTGAGGCGGCCGATGTTGGGCGACTCGGCGAAGAGGTTGAGCGACTGGCTCTGGTCGATGAAGGCTCCGCGGTCGGCGGCCATGTCGATCAGCGAACGCATGGGCATCTCCCACACGGTGCGGTAGATGAGCTTGAGCTCGTCGGGGATTTCGGCGATCTTCTGGATCGAACCCTCGGCGATCTTGATGCGGGTGCGCATCTCTTCGGACCAGAGGCCGAGCGCCTTCAGCTCCAGCACCAGGTACTTGTTGATCTGCATGAACTCGCCGGAAAGCGTTTCGCGCTTGAACATGTTGGAGATCTGCGGCTCGATGCACTCGTAGCAGCCGACGATCGACGCGATGGTGGCCGTGGGGGCGATGGCGATCAGGAGCGAGTTGCGCAGGCCGACGGTCTTCATGCGCTGGCGGAGGGTTTCCCAACGCTTTTCGTCTTTGGGTGTGATGCCCCAGAGATCGAACTGGAACTCGCCCTGGGCGGCGCGGGTTTCGCGGAAGGCAGCGTGCGGACCGTTGACCTCCGCCAGATCGCAGGAGGCCGAGATGGCGTGGTAGTAGATCTCTTCCTGGATACGGGCGGAGAGTTCGCGGGCTTCCGGCGAGTCGAAGGCCCAGCGGAGTTGGAAGAAGACATCCTGCAGGCCCATGACCCCGAGGCCGACAGGGCGCCAGCGGCTGTTCGAGCCCTGCGCCTGCGGAATCGGATAGTAGTTGATGTCGATGACGCGGTCGAGCATGGGAACGGCGTGGCGAACGGTGCGGGCCAGCTTCTCGAAGTCGAATCTTGCGGCCACGCCGTTCTCGAAAACAACGTGCCGGCCAAGATTGATCGAGCCAAGATTGCAGACCGCCGTCTCATCGTGCGAAGTCACTTCCGTGATTTCGGTGCAGAGATTGGAAAGATGCACTACGTTTCCGGGTGCGCCGGTCTGGTTGTTCTTGAGGTTGCAGGCGTCCTTGAAGACCATCCAGCCGTTCCCGGTTTCGGCGAGGGTGCGCATCATTCTCGCGTACAAGTCCCGCGCTTTGACCTGGCGCTTATAGATTTGTTGCTCCTCGGCGGCGATATAGGCTTGTTCGAAGGCTTCGCCGAAGAGGTCGGTGAGGTGCGGCACGTCTTTGGGATCGAAGAGCGACCACATGCCGTCTTCATCGGCGCGTTTCATGAAGAGGTCGGGAATCCAGTTGGCGAGGTTGAGATTGTACGTCCGGCGGGCTTGGTCGCCGGTGTTGTCGCGCATTTCAAGGAAGCTCTCGACGTCGGCGTGCCACGGTTCAAGGTAGACGCAGGCTGCGCCCTTGCGCTTGCCGCCCTGGTTGACGGCGGCGACGGATGCGTCCAGCGTGCGCAGCCAGGGAACGATGCCGTTCGAGAGGCCGTTGGTGGCGCGGATGAGCGAACCCTCGCTACGAATGCGGTGGAAGGCGAGGCCGATGCCACCGGAGAATTTCGAAAGCAGCGCAACGCTCTTGTACGTGTCGTAGATGGAGTCGAGCGAGTCGAGGGGCGAGTCGAGCAGGTAGCAGCTCGACATCTGGCTGTGCTTGGTGCCGCTGTTGAAGAGCGTCGGCGAACTGGGCAGGTAGTCGTGCGAGGCCAGCAGATTGTAGAAGTCGATCGTTTCGCCAATGCGCCCGGTTTCCGGGTTCGAGAGGCCGGCGGCGACGCGCATGAAGAAGTACTGCGGCGTCTCAGTGACCTGGCGGGTGATGGGATGGCGCAGCAGGTAGCGGTCGTAGACGGTGCGCAGGCCGAAGTATTCGAAGCGGTCGGAGAAGCGGTCGTCGATAGCGGAGTTGAGCTTGCGCGCATTGGCCTGGACGAAGGCGGCGCAGGCGGCGGAGACCACGCCCTCGCGGTTGCCAATCTCGATCGACTGCGAGAAGGAGTAGATGTTCTGCCCGGCGACTTCCTTGGCAATGGTGGCCAGCAGCAGGCGCGCGGCGAGGCGCGAGTATTCCGGCTCCTCGGCAATGAGCGCGGCGGCGGTCTGGATGGAGATCGAGTCCAGCTCGCGGGTCGAGGCACCGTCGAAGAGGCCACCGATGGTCTTCGAGGCCACGCGGATGGGGTCCACATGCGGCAGGCCGTGGCAGCAGCGGGTGACGGCGCGGACGATCTTGTTCACATCGACCGGCTCAAGGGCACCGTTGCGCTTCTTGACCTGCATCTGCGGGGCAGCTTCGGCGAGGGGGAAATTGGGATCGAGCTCGGTGAGCGTGGACTGAAACGTGGCCATCGGGGAATGGGTCCTTTCCGGGGAGATGCAACAGGGGCAAATGCGGGAAAGAACAGGGAAATGGGAACGAGCAGACATGTCGTTCGGCATCACCCGGCCTTCCCCTCGAAGGCTGTGTGTGTCTTGCACTTCTGGCAGGTCTTCGGACTTGCAGGCTACCTAATGGCTCCAGCTTCCCAGTCGAGGCGTCGTCCACGGCTGGACTACGTTCACGGCCAGTGCCTAAATCCCGATTCGGATTTGGAGTTTTCGTTCCTGCTTACCGCTGCGGGGCAGTTCCGGAGTCGCACCGGATTCCCTTTTGAGGCGAAGGGTTGAGGTTCGCCACCGGAAGCAAGTTCGACTATATCGTGAGTGGGAGGGTGGGTCAATGCCTATATGTTGTGGTGTGTGTGGAAATATCGTCGGCTGAGAGTCGGATTTCCCGATGCGGGAAATGGCGTGTTGTATAGAGGGAGCCGGGGCGTTGATGCCCCGGAAACGAATGCCCAGAATGAAGCGCCTCTCGGCGCGGGCTGTTTCCAGGGAGCAAAGAAAAGGCCCGCGGCTAAAGCCGCCTCGTCGGAGGGATCTTTTCAGGGGCATCAATGCCCCTGCTCCCTCCGGCATTGTCCATGCACATTTGCTCGGCCCAACCTGCCCCTGCTCCCTCCGCAAATGCATAACCTACCCTCATGAAACATCTCCCCGAAAAAATCCGTAGAGCCTTGCATCCCGCCGCGCGGAAATTTGCGGATAAGAGAGTAGAGGCGCATGAGAGAGCACTTGAACTGGCAGCCGGACTTCGAGCAACTCGTGGACGAGCACCAGTCGATGGTGTTTTCGCTGGCCTGGCGGTTGACGGGGGATCGGGGATTGGCGGAGGAGCTGGCGCAGGACGTTCTGCTGGAGCTGGACCGGAATCTCAACAAGCTCAAGTCTGCCGATCATGCGCGCTTCTGGCTGCGGCAGGTTACTCTGCATCGCTCGGCGGATGCTCTGCGGCGCAAGCGGGCCCATGCCGCCAGCCTGGGTACGGATGTTTGGGTCGAGCTTGAGGAACGGCACGGCTTTATGGAGATGGATGCGGAGTCTCCGCTGGGCGTACGGATTGAGGAATTGCTGGCGGCGCTGCCGGAGTCGCAGCGGGCGGCGCTGGTGCTGCGCTACCAGGAGGATCTGACGCCGGAGGAGATTGCGGTCGCAATGAAGTCTCCCGTGGCGACGGTGAAGAGCCAGTTGCAGCGCGGGTTGAAGCTGCTGCGGATGCGGGCTGGGCAGACGCTGAAGGAGTATGTGCGTGGAGCGTAACGAGAAGGAATTGCAGGATTTCGAACGGAAGCTGCGGATAGCCATGGCTCGGCGCGAGGCTCCGCTGGGGTTGAAGGCGCGGGTGCTGGCGCGGGCTCGGGAGCGGCGGCAGGCGCGGCAGAGCCTCTGGGGAATGTGGCAGCGCGTGACCGCGGTCTTGGTATTGGCCGCCGCCGTGGGAGGGATTGCCGAGTACCGGCATGTGGAGGAAGTACGCAAGGGCGAAGCAGCGCGGGCGCAGGTGTTGACGGCGCTACGCATCACGAGCCGGACGATGGGGCGGGTGCAGGAGCGGTTGGCGGATGGGCGGTAAGTAGGTTCGATCGTTTCGATTTGGCGGCGCGAGCGAAGCAGGTCCTTCGCTGCGCTCAGGATGACAACATTTCCTATTTTCAGGATGACAACATTTTTTACTTCACGGGGAAGAGGATGGCGATGAAGAGGACGATGATTTATGCCAGCTTGCTGGCGTTTAGTGTGGCGATGGCGGGAGCGGTGGGGGCGCGGGCGCAGGACGAGCTGCCGGCTCCTTCGCCCATTGAGAAGACGCTGGCCGAGCGGGCGGCGCATGTGACCGAGGTGACGCTGGACAAGAACATGCTGGCGTTTGCGGGCAAGTTCATGGCTCAGGACAAGGACGATGATAAGGACGACAAGGCGGCCAAAGCGATGATCCAGGGGCTGCGCGGCGTTTACGTGCGGGATTATGAGTTCGATAAGGACAACTCGTACACGGCCGAGGAACTGGAGGGTCTGCGCAAGTACATCACCGGATCGGACTGGTCGCCGATGGTGCATGAACGGACGAAGGGCGCGAAGGAAGGCACGGACGTGTATCTGAAGCTGGTCAACGGGCAGGTGCAAGGGCTGTTTGTGCTGGACGCGGAGCCGAAGGAGCTGTCGCTGGTGCTGATTCTGGGGCCGATCGATATGGACAAGATTGGCGCGCTGGGCGGCAGCTTCGGCATCCCCAAGGATGCCGTGAAGGATGTGAAGAAGGCGCAGAAGGAGGCGGGGAAATGAGGCATCCGGATAAAAGAGCTACCTGGTGGAGCGCCGCGCTGGTGCTGGGCTCGGTCGTGGCGGCGATGACTCCGGCGATTGTGCTGGCGGCGAGTGGGACCGGCGAGGGATTCGACGCGGTGGTACGCGGAATCGAATCGCGCTACCACGTTCACGCGAACAAGATTCCGTTGCTTGGACTGGTGAGCGGCATGGCGCGTGTGGCCACGCACGGCGGTGTGCGCGGCGTCCACGTGGCGGAGATCGAGCATCTGAAAGGGCCGGTGGACGGGGCGGAGTTGAACTCCCTGGTAACCGAGCGCATGGGAGCGGGCTGGCAGCGGATTGTGCGCGACACCAGCCGCGGCGGCGAAGAGCAGAGCCTGATCTTTGTGAAGCCGGAGGGCAACCGGCTGGGCATGCTGGTGGTGGATCTGGATCGCAGGGAGATGAATGTGGTCGAAATTTCGATCAATCCGGAGAAGCTTTCGAGCGAGATTGCAGAACACCGGCATACTCGCGACAGCGATTCTTCCAGCGAAAAGCAGGGCGGCCCGCAGGATTCGGACGATTCCGAGTAAGTCTGACGGGAACGCTAGGCGAAGGGCGCGCGGGAATGGAACCAAGTTGTCCATTCCGCGCGGTCCTTGGTCTGCGTAGACTTGAGCGGTGGAATCGATTTTGCAGTTTCCGGCGTTGTTGCTGGCCAGCTTCGACAATCCGGCCAAGAGGCCGGTGCGGCGGCTGGGACTGCGCCAGACCGCAGAGCGCGACTCGGGAGGTGGGATCGCCGCCGGTTCCGAGCCGTATCGCGGGCGGCTGGCGCCCTCGCCGACGGGTCTGTTGCATGTAGGCCACGCGCGCACCTTTTGGACGGCGTACCAGCGCGCCCGGGATGCCGGCGGCACTTTGGCGATGCGCATGGACGATCTGGACGCGGAGCGCAGCCGGCCTGAATTTGCCGATGCCGCGATCGAAGATCTGCGGTGGCTCGGAATCCGCTGGCAAGAGGGTCCGGGCGCGGTGGGGAGTTCGACCCTGGGGCCGGAAAAGTCGGGCGGGCGTTGGCCGTACGGGCCGTATTTTCAGAGCAAGCGGCATGGCTTGTACGAGGATGCGTTTCGCCGGCTGCTGCGGCTGGGGTACTTGTATCCCTGCCGGTGTTCGCGCAAGGAGCTTGCGTCGGCAGCGTCGGCTCCGCACGAGGGTGCCGCGCAGGCGGACGATGAGCCAATCTATCCGGGAACCTGCCGGAATCAGAGCCACCTGGCGGGTGAAATTGCGCAACTGCCGGGGCCGACGGCGACGCGCTTCGGCCCAGAGGCGGCGAATTGGCGCTTCCGCGTGGCCGATGGGGTCGCGGTCGAGTTTGTGGATCAGCATCTGGGGCCGCAGCGTTTCGTGGCCGGCGAGGACTTTGGGGATTTTCCGGTCTGGCGGAAGGACAACATGCCGAGTTACCAACTGGCCTGCGCGGTGGATGACGCTTCGATGCAGATCACCGAAGTCGTACGCGGCGCAGACCTGCTCAAATCCACGGCGCGGCAGATTCTGCTGCTGCGCGCGCTGGGCCTGAACACACCTTCCTGGTACCACTGCACCCTGGTAGCCGACCACAACGGCCAGCGGCTGGCCAAGCGCCACGACGCGCTGGCGCTGCGTACGCTGCGGGCGCGCGGGCTTACGCCGATGAACATCTTCTCGGCGGAGCTGCCGGTGATGGCGTCATGACATGGTCTGGCGGTCGTGCTATTCCGATTTGGATTTGAGAGGCATTGCCTCGTGGTTCACGCCAAAGATGAGCAAGCGAGAGCTTTCTACGAGCGCTTTGGGTTTCAGTCTTCGCCGAGCGACCCGCTGCACTGGTTCCAACTGAGGAAGGATATCCGGAGTTCGGTCAAGTCCAGATGCGGATCGTCTGCCTGAAATCAGTCGAACACCGGCACATAGACGGCGAACCCGCGCGGCGGCGCCGGAAACTCCGCTTTGCCTTCCGCGTCCGTCGTGCGTTCGTCGGGGTGGGCGGTGTCGTGGCCGTCCCAGGCGATGGGGCGGAATTTCTGGTTTTGCCACTTGGTCTGGACTACGGTGCCGCTCCATTTGTCGCCGAGATTGTTCAAGACGTAGATGAGGCCCGGCTGATGTACGTCGGCAAACTCGTAGCCCACGCGCTGCATGATGTAGAGGTCGGGGTCGGCGTGGAGGATGATCGAATCGCCGCCGGCGTATTGATGGTGTACCTGAATGAGAGCGTCGACTCCGTTGGGAGAGCCGCCGCGGCCTAGTCCGTTGTTGTAGTAGTCGTACCAGAAGATGCAGGGGTAGCCCTCGTGGACCAGGATGAAGGAGTAGGCCATCATCTTGTCGTTGACGATGGCGTTGTCGCCCATGTCGTGGTTGTCGACAAAGGTGACGGCGTGGCGAGGGCGATTCATCACAATCGCCGCTTGATCGCCGCCTCCGGTCAGGTTGCGGAGATCGTAGTTGAGCTTGTCGCAGACATCCTTGAGCTTGTAGCGCAGGGGAAAGTCGAAGGCGGCGATCTGGTTGTCGGTCATGCTGTTGACCTGATCGATCCAGCGCTCGATGTCCTGCGGTCCGGACCACATTTCTCCGACGACGAAGGGCGTGAATTCCTGGCCGTCTTTGACGTACTTGTATTTGGCCAACTGGCCGATCATCCACGCGCCGAAGCCTTTGACGAAGTCGAAGCGGAAGCCGTCGAAGCCCAGCTCTTCGATCAACATGCGGGCATATTCGTAGAGTGCCTTGTAGACATCGGGATTGCGGTGGCAGAGGTGGGGAAAGCCGGCGTAGTTCTCGCCTTCGACGATCCACTCTTCGTAGCGGCTGGGGTGAAAGCTGTTCCAGTCGCGGGGAAAGCGGCCGCTGGCTGGCTTGAACTTCGTCCAACGCGTCTGGCCGTCGAGAGGATTAACCTCCTGCTCGTCGGCCCCAGAGTTGTGGTTGATTACCATGTCGGCATACAGGCCCAGCCCATGCTTGTGGGCCTTGGCGATCAGCCCTTCGAGCTCGGCCCGATTGCCGTAAAGCGTCTTCGTGCCGCCCTTCTGGTCATGGTCGCCAAGATCGAAGTAATCGTAGGGGTCGTAGCCCACGGAGAGATTGCTGGAAGCCTTCGAAACTGGGGGGAGCCAAAGCGCATTGAATCCCGAGAGACCAAGCGCCTCGACGCGCTCGGCAATGAAATTCCACCAGTTGCCTTCCTGTTTTTCAGCTTGAGGGGCGTCCCAGTAGAACGCCTGCATCATCACCGCCATTTGGCTTCTCCCTGCGCCGGGCATCGTTCTTTCTGCCGCGGCAACAGCGTTTCTGATGCGGCTCACCGGGCGAACGCTGCCCGCGGGTGAGCCAAACGATACGGAATTGCCGGCTAACTACTTGAGTTTCAGGTCGAACTCGACGTCTTTGCGCGAATCGAAGGAACTGATCTGCTTCCTTTCGCTACTCTTCTTGCCCTGCGTTGCCCACACTTCGTAGTTGTCGAGCATGCCTACCTGGGCGAATCGAAACGAGCCGTCGGCGATGCTGGTGAAGCTCTTGATGTCGCGGGTCTTCAGGTTTTTGAGGAAGACTGTCGCGCCGCTGACCGTGGCATCGCGATCATCGAGCACTTTGCCCTGGATGGTGCGCTGGCCGAAGTTCTGCGCCGCGGCTGACTCAAGCCCAAGCCCCGCGCCATGGCCAGAGTTCGCGGGCGGGAACGCGCCAAACGTCAGGGCGGCCAAGAGGGCGGCGGCCAGAAAATGCGCGGTATGTCGCCGGGGGCGAGCTGTCAGCAGACTCGTGCCGGTTCTTGAAGGGCGTGGTCGCGCGGCGAGTGCCATCAGTCTTCTTCCTCTTCCTCGTCCAGAAATTCGTCGTCTTCCTCGTCCAGGTCGTCGCCGTCGACGTGAACCAGTTCCAGCGGCTCGGTCCCAACGATTTCAAACTCGGTCCCACATTCGTCGCAGGCGACAATATCGCCTTCCACTACTTCATCCACTTCCAGATCCAGCGGGTTTTCGCACTCCGGACAATTGGGCATGACCCCTTCTCCCTTCGCGGCACCGTTCAATGACGGTCAAGCATTATGATGACAGCATTGCGCGGCCTGACTCCGCTAGTTTTAGGGAAAGCGACCTTTGCGGTCAAGCCCTGGCGCGTGGCGGATACGCTGGAATCGCTCAATTCGGAGAAAAATCTCATGAAATTGTCCTTGTCCGTGCGCGACTTCTTCTTTTCCGTTCGATTGCTGACGATCGCGATGGTCTGCTCCGGCGCGGCGCGGACCGCTTTCGCCCAGCCCGACTACCAGCTTCACGCGGCGCCGGTCTCCGCCGCGCCGGCCGATCCGGCGATTGCCGGCGCGCTGGCCCGGATCTCCGCGGCGCAAGTGCGGCAGACGATCGAGAAGCTGGTCTCCTTCAACAACCGCAGTACCCTTTCCAGCATGGAGACGGATTTGCCCGCTGAGACCGGCGCGACTGCCGCGGCCGACTGGATTTTTGGGCGTTTCGAGGAGATTTCGAAGCAATGCGGCGGGTGCCTGGAGGTGAAGCGCGACACCTTCACCAACCCGGTGGCCGACCGCATCCCCAAGCCGACGACGATTGCCAACGTCTACGCCATACTGCGCGGATCCGATCCGGCGTCCGCAAAACGTATGTATCTGGTGACGGGGCACTACGATTCGCGCAACTCCGACACGCTGAATACGCATGACGCCGCTCCGGGGGCAAACGACGACGCTTCCGGGGTCGCCGTCTCGCTCGAGTGCGCGCGGGTGCTGAGCGATCCGGCGAACAAGCTAAAGTTTCCGGCGTCGCTTGTCTTTGTCGCCGTGGCCGGCGAGGAGCAGGGGCTGAACGGGTCGGCCCACTTGGCGCATCTGGCCAAGGAAGAAGGCTGGCAGCTTGAAGGCGTGCTGAACAACGACATTGTGGGCGGGAACACAACGCCGGGCGATACGCTACAGCGCAAAGACGTGGTGCGGGTGTTTTCGGAAGGCATTCCGGCCACGGCGACGCCCGAGCAGGAGCGGCGAATCCGCGCGCTGGGTACGGTGGACGACGCGCCCAGCCGGCAGTTGGCGCGGGCGATGGCTGACGCGGCGCGAACCTACTTGCCCGGCAGCTTCGCTCCGTTTCTGGTGGCGCGGCCGGATCGCTATCTGCGCGGAGGGGACCACACCAGCTTCAACAAAGAGGGGTTCACGGCGGTGCGCATCACCGAGTGGCGCGAGGACTACAACCATCAGCACCAGAATGTGCGCGTCGAAAACGGCGTCCAGTTCGGGGATCTGTTGCAGTTTGTGGACTTCGATTATGTGGCGCAGGTCGCGAAGCTGAACGCGGCGACGTTGGCCACGCTGGCGGCTTCGCCCGGGATTCCCGTCGATGTCAAGCTGGTGACGGCCAAGCTCGAGAATGGGACGACGTTGACCTGGAAGGCTCCCGAGGGAGCGCCGGCGGGGCTGCACTACGAGTTGCTCTGGCGCGAGACGACAGCGCCCGACTGGCAGTATGCGCAGAGCGTACCGGCCAGCGGGAAGGGTTCCGATTCGGGCGCGGTGATGCTGACCGTGCCGATTTCCAAGGACAACGTGATCTTCGGAGTTCGCGCCGTGGACGCGGCCGGACACCGCGGCCTAGTGGCCACGCCTTAAGAGCTAAGAGCGAAGTTCGATGGCGCTGACAGGGCCTGAAGCTTTTCGTTCTGGTGCTGCGGCGTCCCAAATCGGCTCGCCAAATTTGCGAATCGGGCGAAGACTGTCCGCGGCATGACATGGTTGACACGGAAGATGTACCCTCAGGGGAGACCTATGGCTGGTTCCACCAAACTGGAAATAGCACTGCCCGAGTTCCGCGGCCTCACACGCCTGCTGGTGCTTTGGAATCTCGGCGCCTATTTCGCGCTATTGATTTTGACGACGGCGCACATTCTTAGCATCGATTTCGTGCTGGAGCACCTGGCGTACTCGCCGAAGGCCTTTCTGGGGTGGCAGATCTGGCAGCCGCTCACCGGCAGTTTCGTGCAAATTGGCATGTTCTCGACGCTGTTCAATCTGCTGATGCTGTGGTTTCTCGGCAGTTTGATCGAGGATTGGCACGGCACACGCTGGTTCGGGGGGCTCTTCGCCGTTTCCGTACTCGGATCGTTGGCGACGGCGACGGCGATCTATTTAGGATTTCGCCTGTTGGCGCCCTCTCTCGACGCGCCGAACGCGATCCTGGCTGGCGTGGGCGACGGGCTGTTTGGACTGCTTGTGGCCATCGGCGTTCTCCATGGCGATGTGGAGTTCCGGCTGTTTTTTCTGGTGTTGATTAAAGCCAGATACATGGCCATCATTGCGGCGCTGATTGCGCTCGCATCGGCTTTCGGGGAAGCCCCGGTCTATTCGATTTCCATGCTCGGAGCCGGGCTGGCAGCGTATCTTTACCTCCGCCGCGCGCCGCGCCGCGGCTTCGCCTTCAGCGTCAGCGAGCGCTTTTACGGCCTCCGCAACAAGTACTATCGCTGGAAGCGCAAGCGCGCGGCAAGCCGGTTCCAGGTCTATATGAAGAAGCAGGGGCGGACCGTGCGTTTCGACGGCCAGGGGCGGCTGATTGACGAAGACGACGTAAAGCACGACGACCGGAAACGCTGGAACTAGAGTTCGGCGCGGAAGCCGATTACTCCGCGTCGTGTGCGAATTGGTCTGGCCGAGGCAACATGCTTAGGTCCAGAATGCGGGAAACGCGAATGCCGCTTTCGGATTCGCGATAGAAAACTACATGCTTCCCTTGTTCCATGCGCCGCGGACCTGGCCGAGTCTTTCCGCACTTCCTGTCCAGCCTCGGACTCTCGATCCGTCTCACAAAATTCATCTGCGACCGCTCGAGTTAGCGGTCGGGATGCACCACCGGATTCGCGTAAAATTTGGAACGGGATGACTACAAAAAAGATCGCATTTCTCTTTCCCGGCCAGGGTTCGCAGACCGTGGGCATGGGCCGCTCACTTGCCGAGAATTTCCCCGTGGCGGCCGCCACTTTCGCGGAGGCCGACGAGGCGCTGGGCTTTCCTTTGAGCCGCATCTTTCTGGAGGGGCCGGAGGACGAGCTGCGGCTCACCGAGAACACCCAGCCCGCCATTCTGACGGTGAGCGTGGCCGCCTGGCGGGTACTGGCCGAGCATGGGGTTACGCCGACGCTTGCGGCGGGACACTCGCTGGGCGAGTGGTCGGCGCATGTGGCGTCCGGAACGCTGAGCTTCCCGGACGCCGTCCGCGCGGTGAAAGCCCGCGGCCGGTCGATGCAGGCGGCTGTGCCAGCCGGTGAGGGCGCGATGGCCGCAGTTCTGGCTCTCGCCGCCGATCAGGTGGCCGAAGCCTGCGCCGAGGCCGCGGCTGAGACCGGGCTAGCGGTCTCCGCGGCCAACTTCAACTCGCCCGACCAGACGGTGATCTCCGGCGCGAAGGCCGCGGTCGAACGAGCCGCCGAACTGGTGAAAGCCCGCGGCGCGCGCCGGGCTGTGATGCTCCCGGTCAGCGCGCCTTTCCATTGCTCGCTCATGCGGCCGGCGCAGGAGGATGTTGCGCAATTCCTTAGCGAAATCGCACTCGCCGAGCCGCGCTTTCCGGTGGCGGCGAATGTGACGGGATCGCTCGTTACCTCCGCGAATGCCGCGCGCGAGGTGCTGGTTCAGCAGGTGACCGGTACAGTCAACTGGGTGGGCTGCGTACAGGCGCTGGAGGCCGCGGGAGCGGAAGTCTTCGTCGAAGCTGGCCCCGGCAAGGTGCTCACCGGGCTGCTGCGGCAGATCGATCGCAACTTCAAATGCCTGAACGTCGAGGACGCGACTAGCCTGGAGAAGACGCTCGCGGAGTTGGCCGGCAACTGACCGCTAATACGGGTCGATGCTCAGTTCAAAGGGCGAAAAGCCCAGCGTGTGGTCGTGCTTGTCGTAGGCGAGGAAGAGCGGCGCGCTCTTGCGCCCGTTGATCATGGAGCCGACGATCAACTCGGACCCGGTCAACTTCCGGGCCACGATCTTATGGCTGCTGATGGTGCCGTAGTCGTTGGCGGAGCTGTCCTGGCCCCAGTCCTGGGCGAAGCGGTCATAGGGGTAGGTCGTGTATTTGTCCTGATGCTGGCGCCAGTCGAAGTCGTTTTCCCAGATGCCGTAGGCGCGCGGCAGGTCGTTGGCTTCGACGGCAAGGAGAAACTGATTCACATCGCGCTCGCCGGCCCAGTAGGTCCACCAGTTCCAGGGCCAGTCGACGGGGCGGCCGGTGAAGAACCACATGAAGACCAAGAAAACCAGAAGGCTGCCGGAAACGCCATAGAAGATTTGGGAGCGCCTGCGGGATCGGGCAGCGTCGTACTTAGGTGCATCCATCAGTGTCATGATTGGAGATTCCTCATGCGAACGCCTCCGAATCTGGCCTGCGCGACGCGCGAAGCCGCTGGCAATAGAGACAACGCCGGACGGAAAACTGTTCCCGTCCCCGTCCCATTTTCATTCTAGCCTCCAGCCTCCAGACTGGTTGCCACTATTGGCCGGCGGCGTCGAAGCTGAAGCTGGTGCGGCCGCGCTCCCGGTGGCGTTCGAGCGCCAGTTCGATGAGCCGGGCGATGAGGTCGGCATAGCTGAGTCCTGAGGCCTGCCACAGTTTGGGATACATGCTGATCGAGGTGAAACCGGGCAGGGTGTTGACTTCGTTCAGGTAAATCCTGCGCTTTCCGTCGGGTTCCATGAGGAAATCAACGCGCGCCAGACCGGCCAGATCGCAGGCGCGGAAGGCTTCGATGGCCATGGCGCGGATTTTCTTCGATTCCGCCGCGGTGAGCTTCGCCGGAACGACAGGAATCGAGCCGTCGGACAGGTATTTGGCCTCGTAATCGTAGAACTCCTTGCCTGGGACGATCTCGCCGACCACGCTGGCCTTGGGATTGTCGTTGCCGAGGATGGCGACTTCGAGTTCGCGGGCCTTTTTCGTAGCTCGAGACTTACCGCTGCCGGCGACGCCCTCTTCGACGACGATCTTGCGGTCGAACTGCGCGGCCAGCTTGAGCGCGGGAGCGAGTTCCTTGCGGTCATGGACCTTGCTGATGCCGACCGAGGAGCCGAGATTGGCCGGTTTGACGAAGAGCGGGTACTTGAGCGCCGCTTCAATGGCCGTGACGGTCTTGCGCGGCGCGGCCTCCCAGGCGGTGCGCAAGATAGAGAGGTGCCTTACGATCGGCAGCCCGGCGTGGGCAAAGAGCCGCTTCATCACGTCTTTGTCCATGCCGGCGGAGGAGCCGAGAACGCCGGAGCCGACGTAGGCGATGTCGGCCAGCTCGAATAGACCCTGGATCGTGCCGTCCTCGCCGAATGTCCCATGCAAAACGGGAAAAACTACATCCAGCCGGCCGGAAGTTCCATCGCCCGCGAGCGTGGCCGCGTCGGGGATGATTGCGGTAACGGCATCTGTGGGCGAAGCAGAGGTCTCCGCTCCGGCTGCCAGAGAGAGACTTGCCGCGAGCCCTTCGGCTTGGACCGGGTTTCCCTCAAGCAGCGCCTGCGCAGCGCCGGCTGTAAGCCAGCGGCCAGTCTTGGCAATGCCGATCGGCACCACCTCGAATTTTTCGCGATCGATCGCCCTGAGAATCGAGGCGGCGGAGAGCAGCGAAACCTCATGTTCGCCGCTGCGGCCGCCGAAGAGAATGCCTACGCGCAGTTTCTTTGCCATGCTTATTCGATTGTATGGGTTCGGGGCCTCACCGAATCTCAGGTCTCCGCGCGAGAGCAATCCGACTTACGGTTCCCAGAAATTCAGGTGATCGACTCCCAGATTCGCAAAATCTTTGAAATTGCGCGTGACCAACGTGAGTTGGCGTTGAAGATCCGGTGCCGCAATGATGCCGTCCACCACGGCAAGCGGGGTGCCGCGTTGCTTTGCGGATGCGGCGAGCTTACCCCATAGTTCGGCGATCTCTTCGGAAACCGGCAAGATGCGACCGCGGAACCAGGAGCGGACATCGGAATCCAGCCAAGTTTGGAGCGATGCCTGCTGTTGGCTAGCAGGAAAGCGGCAATCCCTTTGCAGATTTCTCCGATAGTCATCACGCTCAGAAACATGCTTTGCCGATTCGCTCTGCGGAGAAACGCGGCTACCTGTGCGTCCGGCCGCTCGCGTGTCAGTTCGGATGGAATGTTGGTATCGACTAGGAATCCGTTCACAGCGTGAAATCCCGTCCGGTATCGCGGTCGCGCTCAAAGTCAAGATCGAGGCCGCGGAGCGGCGCAAAAAGCTCGACCATATCCTTGGCTTGGACGAGCGAGCACACCTTTGCCGAAGCGGCCTGCGCCGCTTCCTCAAGCAAACTCGCGGCATATACGCCTACGCCCTGGACCGCCGCCTGCCGAGTGAGCTCCTCCTGGACTTCCGGTCGAATTCCGAGTGTGATGGTCATAGGAGAACCTCCCTAGCTCATTATGCCGCAACGCGAGGAGATTGTTCCGGTGCGTTGAACAGTCATAGTCGTGGCAGTACTTCGGACCGTTCCGCGTTCGAATTCAGCGCGGGAGTTCTCCGGCCGCGGCTCGGGACTCGATCTCGTCGATGACCGGCAGGACGTGCGCGACGCTTTCCGCCGTGTAGTGCGCGCCGGCGGCTTTCAGCTCTCCTTCTGCCGCGGCAATCAGGGTGGCTTTTTCCGCCGAATCGAGCGCAAACCATTCTTTTTCCGTTAGCCCGACAGAGTTGCCGCTGCGGGTGAGGCCGATGGTCCACATGCCGGCGTTGCGGCCTTCGTCGATGTCCGAGGCGGTATCGCCGATCTTGACGCAGGCGGAGAGCGGGTAGATGCGCAGGTCGATGGCCAGCTTGAAGCACATCCATGGGTACGGTCGCCCCGCGCCGACATCTTCAGGCGCGAGGGACTTATCTGTCCGATAGCCCTGCGCGGCGGCCAGTTGCTCCAGCCGGTCGAGCATGGCGCGGGTGTAGCCGGTGGTGCCGGCGATTTTGATGCCGCGCGCGCGCAGCGCCTCCGCCGTTTCGGCCGCGCCGGAGATGACCTGAGCGTAGCCGGCGAGCAACTCCATCATCTGCGGTTCGAATCTCGCATAGAGGCGCACCACGTCGCTTTCGCCGGGCTGGACGCCATGCGCGGAGAGCCAAAGCGCGGCGACCTCCGGCTCTTCGAGGATTTTGCGAATGTGATCTTTTTTCGCCAGACCCATATAACGGCGGACGAGGGGCCGCGCCACGGGAACGCCGGCCTCGGCGAAGATGTCTTCGAGAGCTTTGACGGGGGCCACGCTGCCGTGGTCGACGACCGTGCCGGCCCAATCGAGAAAGACTGCGGGGATTGGCGATTTAGACATGCGCTGCTCCTTGGCTGAGCCCAAGCTCGACGATGGATCGCTCGGCGACGCCGAAGGAGAGCGTCATGCCCGACCCTCCGGGCGAGGCCACAATACGAACGCCTGCCGCGGGCGAGAGGGTTACGAGCGGCTTTTCCGGATGCTTGGCGTAGACGCCGTACCAACGCTCGGCGATGGCCAGGTTGGGCGCGCGCAGGAATCCGCGCGTGTAATCGAGGATCAGGTCGTCGATCTCCTGTTTGTTGAAGACATCGACGGCGAGGCCGTACTGGTGCGAATCGCCGAGGGTGAGCGCGCCGTCCGCAGTCTGCGAAACCAGCGCGTGAATGCCCCAGCGGTCGAACTCCGGAGTCTCCTCGGCGATGCGGCGGCTCAATGCGGGGAGTGACTGGCAAATCTGAAACGCGGGATAGAAGCGCAGCGTGAGCCCGGCGGCGAGCGATGGGCCAAGCTGCCAGCCGCCGGGCTGCGGGGCGGTGCGCATCATCTGGAGCTTGCAACGGGTGAGGCCGCTGGCCGCGTAGTGCTCGGGGTAAAGCGTCTGAAAATCCTCGCCGCTACAGACGATGGCCGCTGCGGCGTGGAAGCGGCCTGCGGTGGTCTCGATTGCGGGCAAGTCGATGCTGGTGACCAGCGTGCTGAAGTGGAATTGGACGCCGAAGCGCTCGGTGAGGAAAGTGGGCAGGGATTGGAGAATCTGGCGCGGATCTACGGTCAGCTCGGTCCCGCTCCACAACCCGCCGAGCAGACCCTCCGGCTGGGCAGCCTCGGATTTCGCGAGCACTGCATCCCGGCCCAGCCAAGCGCAGTCGTAGCCCAGCCCCGGCCCAACTTCGGCAAACTCGCGAATCACCTCGGCCTCGTCCTCACGGTAGGCCAAATGCAAAGATCCAGTCGGCTTATACGGCAGCTCGGCCGCCTCTAAAATCTCGCGCCAAAGCTCCCGGCTGCGCAGCGCCATCCCCAGCATCTCTCCGGCTGGCTGGCCGATGGGCCAGACCATGCCGAAGTTGCGCACCGAAGCGCCGGCCGCGCGGGGGCTTTTCTCGAAGACTGCGACGGATTTCCCCGATTTTGATGCCAGATAGGCGTGGGCCAAGCCGAGGATCCCCGCGCCTACGATGGCAATATCCGGTTTGCGTTCTCCTGGCATGGTCGTCCTCAGAATAAAACAGGCGCCGGACTGGTTGCGTCCGGCACCTGTTGCCGATTTGACTGATCCACCCTCGCCATGCCTCTGTCTTTGTGGCTAGGGTGGGTGCCAACTACCGCTAGTAGCTGAGCCGCAGCGACATCTGGATGGTGCGCGGGCCAGCTTGCGCTTGCGACTGGCTGGAGGTGTAGAGGCCGAAGGAACTCGGGCTGGTGATGTTCAGCGCCGGGTTGTTGGCGTTGACGAAGTTGAAGAGATTGGAAACCTGAGCCTCGTAGCGCAGGACGAAATGTTCCGCAATCGGCAGGTTCTTGCCGATCGACGTGGAGAAGGTTTCGGTTTGCGGCCCGGTGAGGATGCCCACCCCGGCGTTGCCGAAGCGGCCGATGGGAGCGCTGGGAGCCGGAGCGCCCGGTGTGCTGCCGGGGAACTCGAAGGCAAGCGGGTTGAAGTGGAGCCCCATCGCCTTTTGCGCGACGGTAGGGCTGGTGCTTACGCCGGGCGCGACGTCGGGACGAATCTCAGAGACCGAGCGGTTGTGGGGCGCGGTGCCGGAGGGATCGTAGTCGCCCGAGGGGAAGTACGGGGTGAGGAAGTTGCCGCTGTGGTAAAGATTGATGGCGGTCATGCTCCAGCCGCCAAGGATGCGGTCGAGCAGCGGGCTGGCGTCGCCGAGCAGCTTCTGGCCGCGCCCGACGGGCAAGTTGAAGACCGCCGTGCTGAGGAACTTGAAGCGTGGATCGTAGAAGGCGTGGCCGTAGTCGGACTTGATGTCGAAGGCGTTGTTGACGTTGCCGCCGTTGTCGCCCTGACCGCCCTGGGCGATGGCCGAGTTGGGTGCCGTGCCGAGCGCGTTAGTGTTGTTGCTGGTGTAGGTGAAGGCGTTCGTGAAGCTGAGGCCGCTGGCGAAGCGGCGGTTGGCCTCGATCGAAACCGAGTTGTAGTTGTCCCAGGGTCCGTTGGAGCGGGTGAGCACTTCGCGGAAGTTGGGGAACTTGAGGTTTTCGAGCCGGTCGGCGGGGCTGGCGACGAGATTGTTGTAGCCGATCTTGTTCGGTACGACCTGGTTCAGGTCCGGGCTGTAGATCAGGTTCCAGGAGTGCGAACCGGTGTAGTTGAGCTTGAGATCGGTCTTGAAGCCGATATTTTGCTCGATGGAGAAGTTCCATTGCCCGACGCTGGGGTCTTTGAGGTCCCACTGGTTGGCGCGGCGATAGCCGGGGAACGCTCCAGCGGAACCGGTTCCCTGGAAGACGTTCTCATACGTGCCGGCCCCGTAGGAGGCGAAGTTGCTGGTGTCGACGCCGAGCAGCGAGTAGAGCACCGCGCCCAGCACCGGCACGGAGTAGACGCCGGCGGAGGCCTTCACCACGGTTTCGCTGTGAGGAAACGGCTTCCAGATTGCGCCCACGCGCGGCTGGATGTTGTTGGTGTCGAGGTAGCGCAGCCCTGGCCCGAGGCCCACCGAGCTGGCGTACTGGAAGGGGATGCCGGGGATGCCGGTTGCGGTGCCGACGGTCGGCAGACCGCCGCTCACGCCCGGGGTGTCGCCAACCGACTGCGCCCACGCGCCGCTGATCTTCTCGTTGCGATTGACGATCAGCACACCCTTGGGCACGTTGTAGTTGAACTGGCCAAGCTGGTTGGTTTCGTCGATGAAGGGCGTGTTGACCTCGTAGCGCAGGCCGACGTTGATGGTGAGATTGGGCTTGAACTTCCAGTCGAACTGGCCGAAGCCGTCGAAGTGATGGCTGTAGGGCTTGCCGTCGGGGCCGTTCTGGGCGAGCGAGGTGCCGTCCTGGATGCCGAGCCAAAGTTCCGCGACTGAGCAGGCGTCGGGAAACGCGGTGGCCTGCGTGGGGCAGACTCCGTAGCCTTCGTTGAAGTGGTCGCCGTACTCGTCGCCATCAAGGAAGGTGATGTTGTCCTGGTAGGCGACGCGGCGGAACGAACCTCCGAATTTCGCGTCCAGCGCGCCCTTGCTGTAGGTGACGATGTCGCCGAACTCGATGACGGTGTTGTTGTTGAGGCGGGGATGGCCAAACTCGTTGGTGCCGTCGCCGCCGTCGCCGCCGAGCAGGTTGCCGACGTAAAAGTCCGAGACGCCGCCCAGCCCGTTGATCGGATGGCCGAGCGTGATCCCCTGCGGCGGCTTGAGTCCGGCCGCCTCCATGGACTGGATGATCGCGTCGCCCATCTGAGCCTGCGGATAGGTGTAGGAAAAGTTCATCTTGGACCAGCCGCCTCGCGCCTCGTTGAGCAGGTGTCCGTTGATGATCCAGTTGTAGGAGACGACGAGGTTGGTCAGGTCGGAGCCGGTGGTGAAGGTACCCATGAGAGGGTTGTAGTCCGCGTCGCCAGAGCCTCCCGGAGATTCCGTGCCGGTGGCGGTGATGGTCTTTTGTGTCACGCGGCCGTAGATCTTGTGATGGTCGTTGAAGACGTGATCGATGCGGCCATCGTAGACGTCCGAGGTGTATTGGCCGGGAAAGGTCTCAAACAGGTTGTAGGTGTTAGAGCCGGTACCGTCCAGAACCGACGCGGAGGCGCTGGGGCCGACGGGAGCCGGAAAGAAATTCTGAAAGGCGATCTTCGCGATCGGGTTGACGGTTAGCCCCAGGGCGGCCAGGTTGTTGGTGGGGAGCGGTTTTTGAGTTGCCGGGTCCACCAGTACCAGACCCTGCGCCGATTCGCTCGTGAAGTCTCCATTCAGCCAGGCCGTGGGGACGGTTTGCGACTCGAGGGTTTGGTTGTTGGTGAGGCGGACCCCTTCGTAATCGAAATAAAAGAAGGTCTTGTCTTTCCAGACGGGTCCGCTCAGCGATCCGCCGTAGGTGTTTGCGTTGCCGTTGTTCGCGCCGCCGTCGATGAGGTCGTGGGAGTTCCAGCCCAGCCGTTGGGCGAACCAGTATCCGGAGCCGTGGAAGTGCTCGCCGCCGCCTTTGGTGGTCACGGTCAAGTCGGTGGGCTGCGCGTACTCCGCGTCACCCCCCGCCGTGTTCACCCGAAACTCGTCGATGCCTTCGACCGAGGGAAAGAGATCCTTGGTCGGGCCGCCGTAACGGGTCTGCTGGATGCTGATGCCGTCCAGCGAGAAGCTGGTCGCGGTCGGCACCTGGCCGGCGAAGGTCAGGTTGCCGCCCGAATCCTGATTCACCGTCGGGGTCAGGATGGCGGTCCCGATCGGACTGGGGTTGTTGGTGGCGCGGAAGTTGAGCGGCAGGGAGCTGATTTCGCTGCCGGAAAGCGAGTTCGACTGGGTCAGCTCCTCGGTAATGATCTCCTGCCCGGCGTTGACCACCACCTCCTGCGAAGCGGACTTGACGGCCAGCTTGATGTCCGCGCGGACGGTTTCGCGCGAAGGGAGCATGACATGCTCGTCTTTGACGGTGCCGAAGTTGGCGGCGGTCACGGTCAGGGTGTAGACCCCAGGGTCGAGGTTCACCAGGCGGTAGTCGCCGGCGCCGTCGCTCAGCGTGCTACGGGTTGCGCCCGTCGCCTCGTTGACCGCATCGACCTTGGCGCCTCCAATCACCGCGCCCGAGCTGTCGGTGACCGTGCCCTGCAGAGTGCCGTAGGTGGACTGCGCCACGCCGGCGCCCGCGGTGAAGAAGAAAATCAGGGCTAGAGATGCGAGTTTTGCAATGGAGGAAAGGTGAAAAGCGGTTTCTTGCGGATGTCTTTCTCGAAACACTTGCATGCAATTGGCCTCGTACGTGCGATTTTGAGGTAGGGACTACCCGCCAACTGGACAGATAGCTGTAGACAGATAGCCGGAATGCCGCCTGAGCGTGAATCTGACGAAACTGTAATGAAAGGCTGTTACCGTCGCGTGAATCGAGTCTGCCGCCGGCTCTTTCCACGCGGAAAATTGACCAGATCGAAAAATCGCCAGCGAGTTTTTCCCCCAGCGAGTATTTCCACCAACTTGACAGACGGCCTGCGGTGGCGTGCCGGGCGTCAGAGCGGCAATCGGCGAGCAAAACGAATCAGTCTCACAATGGCCAACCGATGCCGCACCGTGCAAGACTTGAAGCTGAGCGAAATTCGGGACCAGCCGCGGCCGCCGACATTCCCGTTTCCTATGGGCAATTGGAGAGTAGAACCTTGAACCGCAGAATTTTCGCATCGATCTTGCTTGTTTCCACCGCTTCTTTCACGCTGGGAAACGCAGTTTCGGCTGTCTCGGAAACTGCCGTGACGCGCGCCACGCTCGCCAACGGATTGAGAGTGGTCATCGTCCGCAACACGCTGGCCCCGGTCGTCGACGTGGAGATGAATTTCCTTGTCGGCGGCGATGAGACGCCGGCCGGCTTCCCCGGCATGGCCCACGCGCAGGAGCACATGGCCTTCCGCGGCTGCACCGGCATGACCGCCGACCAGACCGCCGCTATCTACGCGCAACTGGGCGGGGAAAACAACGCGGATACCGAGCAGACGATCACCCAGTACTACGCGACGGTTCCGGCGGCGGACTTGGACGTGGCCCTTGAGGCGCAGGCCACCTGCCTGCGCGGGGTCGACGACACGGACGCGGAATGGAGCCAGGAGCGCGGGGCGATCGAGCAGGAGGTCTCCCGCGATCTTTCGAACCCGACGTATAAGTTCATCAGCCGGCTAAACGAAGATATGTTCGCCAGCACTCCCTACGCGCACGATCCGCTGGGCACCAAGGACTCGTTCGACAAGACCACCGGCACCATGCTTAAGGAGTTCTACACCCAGTGGTACGCGCCGGGCAACGCCATTCTCGTGGTCGTCGGGGATGTGGACGCGGCCGCGACGCTGGCGAAAATCAAGCAACTTTACGGCGACATTCCAAACCACCCAGTGCCGGCGCGGCCGAAGGTCGATCTCACCCCGGTAAAATCCGAGAGCTTTACCCTCGACAGCAACCTGCCCTACGTCCTCGCCTTCATCGCCTACCGGATGCCGGGAACCGGCTCTCCCGATTACGCCGCCGCACAGATTCTCTCGGACGTGCTGGCTAGCCAGCGCGGCGATCTGTACGCCATGGTTCCGGCCGGCAAGGCGCTCGCGGCGGAGTTCGGCATGTCCGAGACCTACCCGATGGCCAGCGTGGCCTACGGCATCGTCGCCGTTCCCGCCGGCTCGGATGTCGCGCCCGCGTCCCAGGAGATGCGCAAGATTCTGCTCAACTATGCCGATAAGGGCGTTCCCGCCGATCTGGTGGACGCGGCCAAGCGCAGCGAAATCGCCTCCGCCGAGTTCCAGCGCAACTCGATTCCGGGTCTGGCCAACGTGTGGTCGGAGGCGCTGGCGGCCGAAGGGCGCAACTCCCCAGACGAAGACATCGACGCCATCCGGAAAGTCACGCTGGCCGACGTCAACCGCGTCGCCAAAGAGTATCTTTCCGACGCCAACTCGATCGCCGCCACGCTGAAACCGGTTCCGAGCGACCAGCCCTCGGCGGAAAAAGGCTTTGGCGGCAGCGAAAAGGTCACCAACGCACCCACCAAGCCGGTCGAACTGCCCACCTGGGCGTCTTCGCCGCTCGCTCAGCTCAAGGTGCCCACGAATTCGGTGCAGGCCTCCGACACCACACTGGCCAATGGCATTCGGTTGATCGTCAAGACGGATACGACCAGCCCGACAGTCTCGCTCTTCGGCTCGATCCGGCATAACCCCGATTTGCAGACGCCGCCGGGACTCGAAGGCGTCTCCGATCTGCTCGACGGCCTCTTTTCCTACGGAACGCAGACGCTGGACCGCATCGCTTTTCAGAAGGCGCTCGACGATATCTCCGCCAGCGAGAACGCCGGTTACGTCTTCTCGCTGGCTGTTCTCAAAGAAAATTTCTCGCGCGGTGTGCAACTGCTGGCCGACAACGAACTGCATCCGGCGCTCCCGGCCCAGGCCTTCGCCGTGGTGCAGAAGCAGTCCGAGCAGTTTGTCGCCGGCAATCTGGTCAGCCCCGGTTACCGCACCTCCCGCGCGCTCGATCTGGCTCTACTGCCGCCCAACGATCCGGAATTGCGCGAGGCCACGCCGGCGACGATCGCCAAGGTCTCGCTCGACGACATCAAGCAGTACTACGCGACCACCTTCCGCCCCGACCTGACCACCATCGTCGTCATCGGCGACGTTTCCGCCGAAGAAGCGAAATCCGTCGTCGAAAAATGGTTTGGCGACTGGAAGGCTTCTGGCGCCAAGCCGGAGATCACCCTCCCCGCCATCCCGGCCAACAAAGCCTCAACGGTCAGTGTGCCGGACCAGGAGCAGGTGCAGGATTCGGTGGTGCTGGCCGAGCAGTTGACGATGAACCGCTTCGACCCGGATTACTATCCCATGCAACTCGGCAATCACGTCCTTGGCGGCGGATTCTACGCTACGCGCCTTTACCACGATTTGCGCCAGGTTGCCGGGTTGGTGTACACGGTGGACGTGAGCCTGGACGCCTCGAAAACCCGCGCGACCTACTCGGTGAGCTACGGCTGCGATCCGGACAAAGTCTCGAAAGCTCGCGCGTTGATCCAGCGCGACCTGGAGCAGATGCGCACCGAGGCCGTCTCGGCCGACGAACTGCACCAGGCCAAGGCGCTGCTGCTGCGCCAGTTGCCCTTGAGCGAGTCGAGCGAGGACTCCGTCGCGGGGGGACTGCTGCGCCGGGCGGAAATAGGGCTGCCGCTGGACGAATCGACCCGCGCGGCCAAGCGCTACTTCGAAATCACCGCGGAAGAGGTGAAAGCCGCATTTGCGCGTGAGTTGCGGACCGGCGATCTTGTGCAGGTGGTTCGTGGACCGGTGCCGAAGTAAACCCTCGAAGTCGGGTCACCAATCGGAACTCAGCACCAGATTGGCGGCATTGACGCTGCCCAGGCCCGTGGCAAAATCCCAGCCTGCGGCAGCGTCATAAGCTGGGTCGCTCGCAAGCAGGCTCGTCGAAAGCACACCCAGGTAGCAATCGACGAGCCCGAAGCAGTTCACGTCGATCGACCCCTCGGTCACGTCGTGAAAAACGCAAACGCTTCCGGATTCCGCGCCTTTGGCCGACGCGCAGTCCGTCTTCAGCGTCGAGGAAGCAAACTGCGCCGCCGCCATCTTGTAGTACACCGGATTGGGATTTCCCTGCCGCCCCCATTTCTGCGCCACCAATGCCTGGATTCCGGCCATGATTGGCGCGGCAAACGAGGTGCCTCCGCCCTGCGACCAATCCTCGATCGCGCCGGACTTGCAACTGGCGCCATCCGCGTCGCTCAGGTTGGAATCGCAGAAGATGTACGCGTGACGCCAGATGCCGTCCCCGGCAAACAGCGCCACATCGGGCAAATCTCGCACGCCGTCACTGGGGTTGCCAGAGACTGATTGCCACGCGGGCTTGGGCGTTCCATGGCAGGAACCGCCGACCACCTCGCTTGCCGAAGCGCTTCCGGTCGCGCAGCCGCTGGGACCGCCGGAACCGGCAATCGTCGTTTGGTAGTCCTCGCCGGTCAGAGAATCCTCCAGGCAAAAGCCGGCCGAGCCGAAGGCGACTGCATAGCCGTTGAAAGCCGCAATCAGGGGGCTGGCGCAGGAGTCGTCCCAGGGAATCTCAGGGATGTAGGATTTTGCCGAGCCGGCGGCCGAATTTGTCGCGCTCCAATATGTTCCATTCGTATGCGCGTAGGTATCGGCGAAATCCGTTCCTCCCACGGCGACGTTATAGGCGGTGGACGCGAAGGCATTCACGCCGATGCCGTGGGTGGCCGCGGCCGCGCCGGCGTCGCAAAACGATGCGCCGGCATCGCCGGCCGCGGCGAAAACGGAGATCCCCTCAGCGACGGCCTGCTCGTAATCGGCGACGAGAGCCGCGTTGGCCGCTGCGCCGTTGACCGTTTCGCAGACGCCGTAACTGACGCTCAGTACCGCGGGATGCGTCCCGGAAGCGTTGACGAGATTGGCCAGCGCGAGCATGACTCCAGAGGTAACGACGGTACTCTTGCAGGAGACAATTTCGATGGCTGCCCCAGGCGCGGCTGCGCTGGCGTACTCGGCGTCGAGTATCGGCTCTTCGTCCCAGCCGGAAATCGCTCCTGGATTGGCGCAATTGTCCGCGCCAGCCGGATGGACCTGCGCCAGTGTTCCGCTGGTGAAGCTGGAGAGTCCGAATGCCGCCCGGAACGCGGTCCAGTCTGCCGTCGAATACACGTCTGAGTCCTCAACCAGAGCGATGGTTTCACCCTTCCCGGTGTATCCGGCCTTGAAGAGGGGCGTGAGGTTGTACATGGTCGCGATATCCGCCGCGGTGACGGCGTATTCCGCTGCCGCGCCCGAGCCGATGGTATAGGCCGAGCGGTCAGCCGCAGTGTAGCGGCTGTGGAACTGCGGCTGAGGGCGAAAATCGTGTAGCGAAACGATGCCCGCCACGTAAGGTGCCAGGGACGCGGGCACTTCTGGGTCAGAAGGGTTGGCGATGTGCCTGATGCCGCCCACATCGTAGGCGTGAATCTCGGTTTGAAAAACAGCCCGCACCTGGCCCGCGGTTGCCGAAAAATCGACAATCAGCCGGTTTGGATAAACGCCGTTGACTGCCAGCCCGCTGGCCGTCAGCCAGGCGGTGACCTGCTCCAGCTGCGGCCGCGGCAGGCCGAAGCGGTCGCCAAACTGCTCGGCCGAGAGCCAACGGTGATAGTTGGGGGAAGATTTGTCCTGAAGGCTCGCCACCCACGCTTCAAACTGCGCCTGACGCTCGGGCGGGCGTCGCAATTGCAACAGAATGTGATTGAGAGGCAGGCTGTCGCTCACCGGCCCCAGATCGTTTTGAGCCGTCGCCTCCGGCCGGGTATTGCCGATGAGCTTTACCGTCGGCTCAGCCCAGAGCGCGGATTGGGAGAATGCGAAGACCGCGCAAGCCACGGCCGCTGGGCGAACGGCACGAAAAAGAGAGCAAAAACCAGCCATACCGCCTCAAAACGATTGCAACCGGATCAACTCCGGCCACAACCCCAGATCGCTACCGCAGGCAGGTTCGCCTCCCGTTCACGGGAGCAACCCGCCGGTTTTGGCGCGCAGGACCGGGATGAGCCGGCTAAATCCGTGCAAAATTGCTCAATATCGGGTGCGATGCCATTGAAAGCGGAATGGTTGCACGGTTTCCAGCAGAAAAACTTACGAAGAGGGGCGACGACAGTTGCCGTTCCAGCCAATTACCATGCCAGTGAGGATTTTTCGACGATGAGCGATTGCCGCAACCAGCCGACCTTCCCCCAGAAACGCCGTTTAGCCGTTCCCGCAGCCTTGCTCGTCACCGCCGCCCTGGCTTTTGGCTTTCCGGCGCGAGCCCAGAACGCCGAAGAAGCCGCGAAGATCGTCGCCGCGCTTCCCGCTCAGGCGCAGCAAGTGGTTGCGCGGCTTTCCACGCTCAGCCAACTCGCCGACGGGCAGTGGAAGATGCACGCAGGGGACCTGGCCCACGGCGAAACCGTTGGCCTAAACGAAGCGGATTGGCAGCCCATCGCCAACCCCGGCAAGGCCCCGAACGACGCCGTCTGGTTTCGCCAGACGGTCACGGTCCCGGCCACCCTGCACGGCTACGACCTGACCGGCGCGCGCATCTGGTTCCAGTTTCACGCCTACGCCAACGGCCCCATGCCGCAGATTCTCTACTTCAACGGCCGCCGCGTGGCTCTCGGCGACGATCTCGAACCGATCGTCCTCTTCGACCAGGCCAAGCCCGGCGACCAGGTCACGATCGCCGTGAAGCTGCTGCATACGGTGGATCAGAAGACCGTGCAAGGCGCAACTTACCGCATCGAGTTCCCCGGTTCGCGCCCCAACCCATCGGCCCTGCGCACGGAGTTTCTGAGCGCGGCTCTGTTGTTGCCAAGCCTCGCCCCCGGCGACGATTCCAAGTTCGCCACGCTGAATGGGGCCATCGAGGCCGTCAATCTCAAAGCTCTGGATGCCGCGGATCAGAAAGCCTTCGACGCCTCGCTCAACCGGGCGCAGGCCGAATTGGGAGCCTTGCGCCCGATCCTCGAAAAAGCCACCTTCCACCTCACCGGCAACAGCCACATCGACGCCGCCTGGCTCTGGCCCTGGACGGAAACCGTAGACGTGGTCAAGCGTACCTTTGGCACCGCCCTGCAACTGATGTACGAGTACCCCAACTACACCTACACCCAGTCCGCAGCCGCTTACAACGAGTGGATGGCCGACAAATACCCGGACATGAACGCGCAGATCCAGCAGCGCATTCAGGAGGGGCGCTGGGAGGTCGTCGGCGGCATGTGGGTCGAGCCGGACCTGAACATGCCCGACGGCGAGTCGCTCGTCCGTCAGCTTCTGGTCGGCAAGCGCTGGTACAAGCAGCACTACGGCGTCGACGTGCGCATCGGCTGGAATCCGGATTCCTTCGGCTACACCTGGCAGTTGCCGCAAATCTACAAGAAATCCGGCGTGGACTACTTCGTCACCCAGAAGATGGAGTGGAACGATACCAACAAGCTGCCCTTCAAGCTCTTTTGGTGGGAGTCGCCCGACGGCTCGAAGGTGCTGGCCTATTTTCCGCACGACTATGCCAACGGCGATCTGAATCCGGTGCGCCTCAGCCGCGACCTGGCCGACGCACGCAGGAAATCGCCCGGCATGACGGAGATGATGGACCTCTACGGCATCGGCGACCACGGCGGCGGCCCAACTCGCGCCATCCTCGACGAAGGTGAATCCTGGACCAACCCGCCCGCGGCGAATACCGTTCCGCCGGCCGTTGCCAATCCCGTTATGCCCAAGTTCCAGTGGGGGATTGCGCAGACGTTCTTTTCGTCGGTCGAGAAGCAGATCGCCCCCGACAGCCCGACGTGGAATTATTCCTCGATCGCCAAGGGCTACACGCCGCCTGCGCCGGTTGCCGGAGAAGTCGCCATCCCGACGTGGAAGAGCGAACTCTACTTCGAATACCACCGCGGCGTGATGACCACGCAGGCCAACCACAAGCGCAACATGCGAGAGGCCAGCGAAGAAGTCCTCAACGCCGAAAAATGGGCTTCGCTGGCGTGGCTCGACGGCCAACCCTACCCCGGCGCGGAACTCAATGAAGACTGGAAAAAAGTCCTCTTCAACCAGTTCCACGACCTCGCGGCCGGCTCCGGCATCGGCGTCATCTACAAAGACGCCCAGAAGGATTACGACGTCGTGCGCTGGTCTACGAATGAGATCGAAGATGGGGCGCTGCAAAATGTTTCCGAGCACATCAACACGCAAGGACCGGGAACGCGCGTCCTGGTGTCAAACCCGCTCGGCTGGGAGCGCTCCGGCGACGTATCCGTTCAGGTGCAGGCCGCGCCGGAGCAGGCCCCGGACCTCATCGCCGAGGTGGACGGCAAGCCCGTGCTTCCCATTGAGTCCTCGGCCGACCCCAGAACCGGTGTCGCCCACCTCACCTTCCACGTCCCAAACGTGCCTGCGCTCGGCTATAAAGTCGTCAGCGTCGTTCCCAGCAAGATGCTCCGCAAAGTGGAGAGCTCAAACTTGAGAGAAGAGGGGGGTTCCATCACCCTTTCGTCGGAAAAACTGCGCGTCACCATCGACAAGCAAACCGGATGCATCACCGGAATCGAGGACTCCGGCGTACAGGCGCTCGCCCCAAGCGCATGCGGCAACGAGCTCCAGGCATTCAAAGACACCCCAAGAGACTACGATGCGTGGAACATCGATCCCGGAACGCTGGACGTTCCACCCACTCGGCTCAACCACGCCGACTCTGTCGAAGCGGTCGACGCCAAGGCTCCCCGGCCGGCCGTCCGCGTCACTCGCACCTGGCAAAACTCGAAATTCTTGCAAACCATCCGCCTCATCGGCGATCAAGTCGACATCGACAACGAAATCGACTGGCACGAATCCCACATACTCCTCAAAGCCGCATTCCCGCTCGCCGTCACCAGCGACCATGCCACCTACGAGATCCCCTACGGAACCATCGAGCGCACCACCCTGCGCACCAATAGCTGGGAAAAGGCGCAGTTTGAAGTCCCAGCCCAGCGCTGGGCTGACCTGTCTGGCGTTGGCGCCGACGGCAAAGTGCATGGCCTGAGCCTCATCAACGACTCGAAATTCGGCTACGACTGCGCCGGCAACGTCCTCCGCCTGACCCTGCTCCGCTCGCCCAAGTGGCCCGACCCCGACGCCGACATGGGCCATCACCACTTCCACTACGCCCTATACCCCCACGCCGGAACGTGGAAGGAAGCGATGACCGTGCGCCACGGATTCGAGTACAACTACCCGCTCACCGCCGTGGTCACCACGGCGCATACCGGCGCGCTGCCGGCGTCGCACAGCTTCGTCTCGGTCAGCCCGGACAACGTCGTCCTCACCGCCGTCAAAAAGGCCGAGGACGCGAACGCGCTCATCTTCCGCGTCTACGAGTGGGCCGGCAGAGCGGCGACGGTCGAGTTCCATGTACCCTACGGCGCAACCGGCGCCACAGTGACCAATCTCCAGGAAATACCTGAGGGCGACCCGCTCTCGGTCTCTGGCGACACGGTCAAAGTTCCCATCCAACCCTACGAAATCCTGACCATCCGCGTCGATTACCTCCACGCCGAACCGATTGCGCAGGACTAACATCGCCTGTCACCAGCCCAGCGTCCCCGGCGCGCCTTTGAAGGGGCCGGTCACGTGGGACGTGATCCAGCCGCCGTAAAAGTCTCCCGGCTGCGGCGTGACCAGCTCCCCGTCCACGCAGCATTCATCCACGCGGCTGGCGTAGAAGGCCAGAAAATCGCGCAGGGCGGCGTACGGCTTCGAGGGCGCGGCGTAGCTCCAGGCGACTTCCGCGACGACCGGCAAGCCCTCGACGGCCAGATCCCAGTAGCTGGCCACGCCCTTGAACTCGCAGAAGGACCCACGCCGCCGGCTGGGCCGCAGCAGGCGCATCGCCACGTCCTGCGGAGGAAAGTAGTAAACCGGCGGATGGCTGGTCTCGAGGATGCGCAGAGCCGACTGCGTCTCAGCGACCACCACGCCGCCGTGCATCACCTGCAAGCGGCGCGTTGTCGCCTCCAGACGAGGTGGACGCGGATACTCCCAAACCGACTCCCGTTCCAAATCCTCAGCCATGCGCCACGCCTCCGGATTCCACTGTACACTGAGCCTAACTGCCTGATCGCAAGCGAATCTCGAACGGTGTGCCCGCCATGAACAGTTCCGACAAACCCATTGATCGCATGGATCGCCTCGCCGACCTGGCCCACTTCCCGGCGATGGTCAACGCAGGCGCGACGGCCAACATCCTCGTCACCGTTGCGGTCACTTGGTGGCTCGCGCCCCATTTCCCGCAAATCTACGCGCCGCTGGTCTGGACCGCGCTGGTGCTTTGCGTCAATCTGGCGCCGGTAGTCCTGCTGCGCGCCATCGGCTTCCACAAAGCGCCAATCCCTCCGCTCTGCCAAATGGATTTCTTCCGCGACCAGCATCGCTTTTCCGACTGGGTGTATCTGGCCGCCTCCGCCAACATGGCCTTCTGGATTCTCGTTTCCTGGGCATTGTTTACCCTTGCGCACACGCCGGCAACGCTGGCAACCATGCTGGCACTGGCGTTTTTGGTCACCTTTGCGCCGGTACTGTTGCGCGGACTGGTCCGGTAGGCGGGCGAGTCCCAAATCGCTCACTCGCAAGTTGTACCAGCGCCGCCACTTCGGCGATGCCGCCTGAATTCCGGCTGAGTTAGACTGATTTTGCTGCCCGCCGCCGCGCTCAACCACGCAGGGCAGCGGAAGGTGAGCCGTTTCTTTGCCCAGTGCCACGCAGACCTCCTGCACCATGGTTGTGCCTTGTTACAACGAGGGCGCGCGCCTCCAGGGCGGCAGCTTTCTAGAATTTGCCCACAGTCACCCGCAAATTCAGTTCCTCTTCGTCAACGACGGCAGCCGGGACGACACGCTGGCCATGCTAAACGCCCTGTGCGCCGAGTGCCCGGACCAGGTGCGGGTTCTCGATGTGCAACCCAACGGCGGCAAGGCCGAGGCAGTGCGTAAAGGCATGTTGAAGGCGTTGGAATCCGCGCAGGCCACCTATGTCGGTTTCTGGGATGCCGACCTGGCCACGCCGCTCGCATCCATCCCGGAATTCGTCGCGCTGCTTGAGGCAAATAGCCGGCTACAGATGATTTTCGGCGCACGCATCCGGCTGCTGGGCCGGCATGTCCGCCGCCGCGCCATCCGCCACTATCTGGGCCGCTGCTTCGCTTCCGCCGTCTCGATCGCCCTGCGCCTGCCCATCTACGACACCCAATGCGGCGCCAAGCTCTTCCGCGCCTCGGCGGAACTCAAGCAGGTGCTGCGCGACCCGTTTCTCTCCCGCTGGATCTTCGACGTGGAAATTCTGGCCCGCTACATCGTCCTGCGCGGCGGCGACGTTGGGTATCTGTGCGACTCCATCTATGAGCTGCCGCTGATGCGCTGGGAAGACGTGGCCGGCTCCAAAGTCCACCCTACCGATTTCCTCAAAGCTTCCTTCGATATTCTGCGCATCTACCGTACCTACATCGAACCGATTCCCAAGCGCCCGTCCTAGGCCGTCATGAAGCGGACTGACGCTGCCGCGCGGCCATCCACTGGGTCAAGCCGAGCGCGGCAAGCACCGAGCAGGCGGCAAAGAGGTAGATCGGCGGGTAGCCGAATCCTCCGATGATCGCGCCAGCCACGGGACCGATCAGCATCAGAGCAAAATCCATGAAGACGCCGTAAGCGCCGAGCGCCGTACCCTTATCCTGCGGCGGAATGCGGCGGACCGCCTCAACCCCAAGCGCCGGAAAAACCAGCGAAAATCCAAAGCCGGTAAGCGCCGCGCCGGCAAAGGAGAGAGGCTCGGAACGGCTGAGCCACAGCAGCAGCAAGCCGCAGAATTCGGTGGAGAAGCAGATCGTGGCAACGGTAAAGCCGCCGACGCGATTGATGGCGTGAGCGAAAACCAGCCGCGCGAAGACGAAAAACGCGCCGAAGAGAGTGAGCGCAAATGCCGCGCCCGACCAATGGCGATGGGTGAAGTCGAGCGTGATGAAGGTCGCCAGCACGCCGAAACCGACACTGCCCAGCGCCAATCCCATGCCAAAAGGCGCCACTTTGCCGAAAACATGATGAAACGGCAGCTTTTCGCCGTGAAAGACCGGTGCCTGCGGCAGCCGCTGCGCCAGCACGATAGGCGCAAAGCCCAGCAGCGCGCCCATCGCCCCGATGGTCCAAAAGCCGAAGACGCGCTCGAGATAAACGCCCAGCGGCGCGCCCAGCGCCAGCGCGCCATAAGTGCAGATCCCGTTCCAACTGATGACGATGGCCGTATGATCGGAGCCGACCTTCAAAATCCCCCAGATCATCGCTCCGGTCGAGGTCAGGCTTTCGCTCACGCCCATCGCCAGCCGCGCGACGATCAGCAGCGTAAGCGCCAGCCATGGAATATGGACGCAAAAAGCCGAGAGCAGCATGAGCAAGCCGCTTGCGCCGCCGATGGCAAGGCCATAGGTCACCGTGCGCTTGGCTCCCAGGCGGTCAACCATTCGCCCGGCGCGCGGCCGCGACACTACCGTCGCGACATACTCCGTGCTGATGATCAGCCCAGCCAGCACCGTGCCGAAGCCCAGGTTCAGATGAACGTAAGAGGGCAGAATCGCCAACTGCACGCCAATGGCGAGATAGCAGACAAAGGTGAAGAATACGAAGGGAAGTATCTGCGCCGAGAACCCCCGCATCGGCGAGCTTTCCGCAGTGGCAGTAGACATGCGCGTTCCTGGCGGCATCGGGGAAGACTGCGCCTCTCCATTATAAGATTCGGCGGATTCGCGTCTGGCTTCACGCGGCAAAATTCGCCGGTTGGTATGCTGGAGAGGATGGCTGGCTTTCACATCGAGAACTTCGGCTGCCGCGCGGCCCGCGCCGATGGCGAGGCTGTCGCCTCGCGCCTGCTGGCATCGGGAATGGCGGAACTGAAGCTGGCCGAAGCCGATGTCGTGGTGGTGAACACCTGCTCGGTCACCGCCGAAGCCGACCGCGACGCCCGCGCGTTTGTGCGCAAGACCCGGCGGCTCAATCCGGGGGCGAAGGTAGTCGTCACCGGCTGCTACGCCCAGCGCGCGCCCGAGGAGATTGCGGCGCTCGATGGCGTTTCCGCCGTCGTCGGCAACAGCCACAAGGGGCTGGTGCCGCAGATCGTTCAGGAATTCATTGGAGATTCAGCTCCGCGGCCGGACGTTGGTCTTATTTCGCCTGAATCGCTGGCGCGTTCGAGCGGAAACTCCCGTATATGGGCCGACGACAGCTTTGCGCACTCGTATGTCGAAGATGTTCAGGTGTTGCCCGGCTTGCAAACGCGCCCCAATCTCAAGATTCAGGAGGGATGCGGCAACCGCTGCACCTTTTGCGTGATTCCGGCGACGCGCGGAGCCTCGCGCTCACTCGCCGCAGAGAAGGTACTGGCCCAGGTGCGCGGATTTGTGGCGGCAGGCGGCAAGGAACTGGTGATTTCGGGCATCAATCTGGGCCGCTGGGGCTGGGACTTGCCGGAAAAGCAATCCCCATTTCGTAACTTGGCCAGCTTGCTCAGGGAAATCCTGAGCGAAACGGGCCTGCCGCGCCTGCGACTCAGCTCGATCGAGCCGATGGACTGGACGCCGGAGCTGATCGGCCTGATGCGGGAGTTTGGGGGCAGCAATCTGGCGCGCCACGCGCATCTGCCACTGCAATCCGGGTCCGACGCCGTACTGCGCAGGATGCACCGGCGCTACCGCCCGTGGCATTACCAGCAAAAGGTTGCGGCGCTCATCGAAGCCGCCGGTCCTGGGCTGGCCGTAGGAGCGGATGTGATGGTGGGTTTTCCCGGAGAAACCGATGCCGAATTCCGCGAGACCCACGACTTGATTGCGGCGCTGCCATTCGCTTACCTGCATCTTTTCCCCTTTTCGCCGCGCCCCGGCACACGCGGCTGGGAGTTGCACCGCCAATCGCCAGTATCACCTCAAGCGGTTACGGCGCGGATGGCCGTGCTTCGCGAGTTGATTGCGGAAAAGTCGCGTCGATTCCGCTTGGGCTTCATTGGAAAAACGCTGGCGGCGATTACGCTGCACACGCCGGCGACCGTTGCGGCGAAGGGAAGCACTTCCGCGCTGACCGACAACTTCCTCCCGGTCGAAATCGCCGGGACAATTCCGGCCAATCGCCTCGTGACGGTTCAGATCGCCGGGCTGCGCGGGACGGAAAACAAGGCCGCCGGCACACTGCTTGGAGCCATAAATTCAACGCCAGGCAACATGGCTGTGGCAAGCTAAGGGAATGATCCGAAAATCTCTCACAACCCGCCAGCGGAGCCTCGTCTTTTTCAGCCCGCTCCTTGTGCTGTTCCTGGGCGTAGGCATAGCCATGACGGCGTCAACCACCGCCCTCACGCAGGCGCCCGCGCCGCATAAGACGCAAAACGTGATCGTCGTCATGATCGACGGCATGCGCTGGCAGGAGGTATTTCGGGGAACCGACCCGGCGCTGATCGATACCGTCGGCCCGGATGGCCTGCCCGCCGGAAAATATCGCACCGCCTATGCAAAAAAAGCCTTCGCGCGGGCGACACCGGCAGAGAGCCGCGCGGCCATCTTCCCCTTCCTCTGGAGTGAAGTAGCGGCCCATGGGCAGCTCTTCGGCAATCGGGATCTGGGCTCCGACTCGCATGTGACGAACGGCTTCAACTTCTCCTACCCCGGTTACAACGAGACGCTCACCGGCTCGGGCGACCCGCGCATCCACTCGAACGACAACATTCCCAATCCCAACGTGACTGTCTTCGAATGGCTCAACCGGAAGCCCGATTTCCATGGCAAGGTCGCGGCGTTCGGCGCGTGGGATGACTTCAACGGCATCTTCAACAAGGCTCGCTGCGGGTTTCCAGTGAACGCCAGCTACGATGCATTCACCGAAATGCCCCCCACGCCTGAGGTAACGCTGCTTAACCACCTGAAAACAGAGGGGGTGCGCATCTGGCCGGACGAAGTCTTCGATCCGCCCATGTTTTACACGGCCCTCGAATATGTAAAGTACGCCAAGCCGCGCGTGCTCTTCATCGGCCTGGGCGAAACCGACGATTGGGCGCATGGGGACAGCTACGCCGAGTACCTGAACGCCGCGCACCGCTCCGACGCCTATATTGCCGCGTTGTGGCACCTGATTCAGGCGATGCCGGAGTACAAGGACAAGACGACGCTGGTGGTGCTGCCCGACCATGGCCGCGGCGAGGGACCGAAGTGGACGGGCCACGGCCAGGACATTCCGGAATCGAGCCAGACCTGGATGGCTTGGCTGGGCCCGGATACGGCGGCGCTTGGGGAACGCAAGAATGCCGGTCCAGTCACGGAAAGCCAGGTGGCTGCAACGCTGGCCGAGCTGTTGGGCGAGGACTATCACGGTGCCGTGCCTAAGAGCGGCGTGCCGATAGCCGATGTTCTCTCAAAATAAGGCTTGAACCGCGAAGCCCGATGGCTGTTTGTGTGCATCTTGAAACGCGAGATTTTCCTTTCGTGTGGGTTGGGAGTTAGAATCCTGGCCATGAGAGCCTCGGGTCTTCGCTGTCTTGCTTGGGTACTCGCCTCAACTGTGGGAATCGCTTGTTTCTCCGTAGCCGCTTCAGGGCAACAACCCGCTCCGCCCTCGGGCGGCATGAACCATGGCGGCATGCCGACGATGAACGACGATTGGCCCAAGGCGAAGCTGGATAAGTCGCCGCGCCATCGAGAATGGGTTTCGATCCACTACGGCAACCGCACGGTCCAGGCCTTCATCGTGTACCCGGAGGTCAAGGACAAGGCACCGGTGGTGCTCGTGATTCACGAGATCTTTGGCCTGAGCAACTGGGCGCGCAGCATGGCCGACGATCTGGCGGCCGAGGGGTACATTGCGATTGCGCCCGACCTGCTCAGCGGCATGGGGCCGAAAGGGGGCGGAAGCAGCGAATTCCCCGATCAGGATGCGCGGGTGAAAGCCGTTTCCGTGCTAAATCCGGAGACGGTCCTCGCCGACCTGGACGCAACGGCGGATTACGCGAAAAACCTGCCGGCGTCCAACGGCAAGCTCGCCGTGACCGGCTTCTGCTGGGGTGGCGGCAAATCCTTCGCATTCGCCACGCACCGAAAAGACCTGAGCGCGGCGTTTGTCTTTTACGGACCGCCGCCGGATGCCAAGGATATGGCGAGCATCACCGCTCCCGTCTACGGATTCTACGCGGGCAACGATTCGCGCATCGACGCTACGATCCCTGCAACGGTCGAAGCGATGAAGGCCGCCGGCAAGAAGTACGATCCGGTCACCTATGATGGCGCGGGACACGGATTCATGCGCGCCGGCGAAGCTCCGGATGCTTCTCCGGCGAACAAGAAGGCGCGCGAAGAGGCCTTCGCGCGTCTCACCAGGCTGCTGAAAGCAATGTAAGCGCGGAAACGTTGCGTTCCGCGCCAGGGCGGCTACGCGCGCCCGCGATCTTCGAGCTCCGCTACGCGCTCTTCCAGCGAGGTGACCCTTTCGCTGAATCCTACGACGAGCGCATCGCTGGCGCGAAATTTCGATTCGAAACTGATGGCCCATTTGCGGAATTCTTTCAGCAGCGTCGTCTCCGTCTTCTCAAGCCCCTCCAGCACCCGCAATTCGAGACTCACCATCTGCGACTGCATGCGGCTCTCAAGACCGCCCACTTCCGAGAACAAGCGGGCCTCAAGATCGTCCATCCTGGATAGCACCCGGGTTTCGAGACTGCCCACTTCGGTTAGTACGCGGGTTTCGAGACTGCCCACTTCGGACAGCACCCGGGTCTCGAGACTGGTTAGATCTGCTTTGGTCGCCGGCATGGACTCTTCGCTCATGGGCCAATGGTAGCGCCAAAATTTGATCAGGGAAAGGCGAGGTTTCCGTTCCACTTCACGACTGACCCAATCCGAAACACCAACTGAATCCGCGCCTCGAAATGGGCGATTCGGTCAAAATGGAACGTTTTCCCGAGGCCCAGGCAGGCCATTCTTGAGTCGGGCGCCCGTTCTCTCACTCGGCTGCCGTAGGAGCCTTTCTTCATCCATTTGCACCCCGCTATTGCTGGTTCCCTCATCGTGATTTCAGCGTTTGCTTCCGCTCTGGCGATTTCCGCTCTTGAACCGGCGTCCGCCACCGACAAAGTTTTCGTCGGCAGAGTATCTCAGGGCGGCATGTATGAAGTTGAGGCAAGCAAACTGGCGGAGCGGAAAGCGGTTGCTCCGGATGTCAAGGATACGGCCAACACCGAGGTTCATGACCACTCGCTGGTTGGCGCGGAGTTGAAGAGGATTTCTGCTAAGACCGGCGTCCCCGTGGCCGCGACCCTCAATGCGGATTTCCAGCAGCGCTTTGTAAAGCTCAAGAGCGTTTCCGGCGCAGCCTTCGACTCGGCGTACATAGCCGACATGGAGGAGATTCACGACAACGACGAAAAGCTCTTCGCCAAAGAGGCGGCGGAAGGCTCCGAAAGTTTTAAGACGTTCGCGCACCGGACGGATCGGATCGTGAAACGGCACATCGGATCGCTGCGCGGACTGGATAAGTAGATTGGGATGCCGGCGGCATCGATTCGGCAGAGTACATCGAACCAGTGGTATACTCGGAGCGCAAGCCTGCGTTTGGGTAACGACGCAGCCGCGCCGCACCACGGAGGAGCACCATCGCACTCGATAAGCGTTCAGCAAAGTCATTTATTCGCATCAACGAAAGAATTCGCGCGCGTGAAATCCGCGTCATTGACGAAAATGGGGAGCAGATGGGGATCCTGCCGCCCTTCGAGGCATTGAAGATCGCCCGTGAGCGCGGCCTCGATCTGGTGGAGGTTTCGCCTAACGCGATCCCGCCTGTCTGCCGCATTCAGGATTACGGCCGCTTCCTCTATGAGAAAGACAAGAGCGAAAACGCCGCGCGCAAGAAGCAGAAAGTCATCGTCGTCAAGGAAGTCAAGTTTTCGGTCACCGTGGACGAGCACGATTACCAGACCAAGAAGAATCAGGCCGTGCGCTTTTTGACCGAGGGTGACAAGGTCAAGGCCAGCCTGCGCTTTCGTGGCCGCCAGATGGCGCACCGCGAACTGGGCTACGCCAAGATCAATCGCCTCATTCAGGACATCGGCGACGCCGGCGTGGTCGAGTTCATGCCGCGTATGGAAGGGACGATTCTGCACGCCATCATCGCCCCGGCCAAGAAGCAGGAGCAGCAGCCGCCCAAGCCCAAGCCGCCCGCGCCGCCGCCGCCGCCGGCAGCCAAACCAACCCAGGCGAGCGGACCGCAGGCGTAATCGGGCAGAAGGCCGATTTCTCATGCGACGAGAGCCGTTTCGCCGGCGCGAGGCGTCCCTTTTCGTCTCCGCCCGTGTATTCTGGCGGAATGAAACGGTCCAACTTCGCCCTTCGCATTTTTTGCGGCCTTGTGTTCCTCTTGATTCTGCTGTCTTCGGCCTGCCGGCCGGCGCGCGCCCAGGAGCCGCGTTTTCCTAACTCGGAAGACCTGCGCCACATCAAGGCCATCGCCGCGCCGCAGCTTTCCCCGGACGGCACGGAAGTTCTCTTCACCATGACCGATGCGACTGCGGATGGCGCCAAGAGCCATCTGTGGATCGTCTCTGTCGCGGGCGGCGCGGCGCGGCAGCTCACGTTTTCTCCGTCGGCCGACAAGCGCGGCGAGCATAACGCCGTCTGGGCGCCGGACGGCGGCGCGATCTTCTTCCTGGCCAAGCGCGGCGAAACCACACAGCTATTTCGCCTGCCGCTACAGGGCGGCGAGGCCAGCCCCTACGATCTGAAGGTCCTGCCTGCCGTGGACGATTCAAAAGAACCCGGCTTTATCCCTCCGGCAAAGGCCGACGCCAAAAAAGACGACGCCAAGCCGGAACCGATCGCCATCGACGTGAGCGGTTTTGCCATCTCTCCCGATAGCCACTGGCTGGCGGTCTGGGCCTCCGACCCGGAAACGCCTGGCGAGAAAAAGGCCAAGGACGCCAAGGCCGACGCGGTCTGGGTCGATCACGAGCGCCACGGCGAACGCCTGTATCTGGCCGCGCTCAAGCCAGACGGAGATCTGGAGGGCGCACTGAAGCCAGTCGCCCTCGCGCCCGATGTGCATGGCGTCTCCTGGTCGCCAAAGAGCGATCGCATGATCGCGGTCACTGAGCCTCCCAACGACGCCAGCGATCTTGGTCCCGCCGCCACGGCCTGGCTCGTGACGACCGCGGCGCTGGATGCGCCCGTTGCGGTCAAAGGCGCTCCCCCCACGGTGCGCACCAGCTTTGGATGGAGCCCGGATGGAGGCCAGGTGGTCTTTGCCGCGCAGACGCCGGAGGACGCGCCGCCGGGCGAAGCGGAGTTGTTCGCGCTGGCGCTGCCGGGAGCGAACTCCTCCGAGAAGACGGAAGCCCTGCGGATGACGGCCGGTTTCAAAGGCGGCCTCGGCTTCGGCGATCCCGTGTATCTGGCGGATGGCAAGGTACTCGCTTCGATTGCCCAGGGAACGCGGTTGACTGCGGCTCGGCTCACGCTCGATGGCAAGACTGCGCCGGAAGCCGTTCCCCAAGCGACGCCAGTGGTCACAAGCCTGGGCACCGACCGGAAGCAGACCGGCTGGGTGTGGCTGGCCTCCGGCAGCGACCATCCGGAGTCGCTCTGTTACGCGGCAACGCTGGGCGGCGAGTGCAAGACGCTGCCCACGCCGGAGCTGACCACGCAGCGTTTCCGCAGCGTGAAGTCGCAACTGGTGACTTGGAAGCAGGACGGGCTGACCATCGAGGGGCTGTTGTACCTGCCTCCCGAGGCGGCCACGAAGAAAGTTCCGCTGATTGTCGATGTCCATGGTGGACCGCACGGGGCCTGGGAAGATCGCTACGACGATTGGACCGGATTTCTGATCGGCCACGGCTGGGCGATTCTGCGGCCCAATCCGCGCGGGTCAAGCGGTTACGGGGCGAAGTTTGCCGCAGCCAACAAGAACGACCTCGGTGGAGGCGATTTTCGCGACATTATGGCCGGGGTGGACGCGGTCTTGAAGCAGTTCCCGATCGATCCCAACAAGCTGGCGCTGATGGGCTACAGCTACGGCGGCGAGATGGCCGGCTTTGCCGAGGGCAAGACCGACCGCTTCAAGGCCATCATCAGCGGCGCGCCGGTCATCGACCAGTTCAGCGAATACGGGACCGAAGGCGGCTCCTGGTACGACCGTTGGTACTACGGCAAGCCGTGGGAGCAGTTTGAGGATGCTTGGCGGCAAAGCCCGCTATCGGGAGTTTCGAAGGCCAAAACGCCGTTTCTTCTGCTCCAAGGGGAAGCCGACCGGACCGATCCGCTAGGTCAGGCTGAGGAGATGTATCGCGCGCTGCGCCAGGCTGGCGTGCCGGTCGAGCTGGTGACGTATCCGCGCGAAGATCACGGGCCGCTGGCGCGCGGCATCTTCGGCTACCCGGTTCCCGAGCCGTGGCATGGGTTCGACGGAAGGCAGCGCATCGTTCAGTTTCTGGAAAAAGGCTTTGGCGAGGAAGGAAAATAAATGTCAGCGGTGCGGCCGGAACGTCCACTGCATCTTGGCTGTCACCGACTCGGCGTCCGGTTCCAGATTCACCCCTGGGTGCGTAACGTTGCGCTCCCAGGTCCGATCCCAAATGACGTAGAAGTCGTCGCCGGGGCGAAACGTCCAGCGCAGCCGGGTGTTGGCGCTCAGGTCGAAAGAGACATTGTCGTACTGCACGAAGGTGCTGAGCGAAAGGTCCGGGCTCCAGGATAAAGCGCCATTGAACTGCCACAGCTTTTCGACGAAATTTCCCTGCGGAGTATGCGCGAAGTACTCCTGCGCAGTTCCCGTGGCTTCCACGCGGCCATGGAAAGCGGTCCAACCGAGCGAGTTGGACTGGTAGTAGAGATGTCCGCTGTAGTAGCCGCCGATATTGCTGGAATTGCTGAAGACCAGCGACCGCTGCGGGCTGCTGGTGAAGTCGACGCCATATCGCTGAAACGAGTAGGAACCGGGCGGGTAGGCGACCGTGGACACCACGGCGAAGGGCGCTGTGAGCACCTCGCGATCGACAGTGGCAGTCACATCTACGGTATCGCCCGATGTGAAAATTACCGAGAGCGGGACGATCGAAAACAGTTGCGACTGCAGATTGCCCTGGTCGTCGGTAATGCGGTTGTAACCGAGGCTGGAAATCGCCTGACGAATCGACCGGAACGATCCATATTGCGAGGGGCGCGGGCGAAACTGGCACAAGGCATCCGTTTGATGCGTCTGAGGCCGGGGCAGGAACGCCAGAAGCGGATCGAAACCCTGACCAAAACGGTTGGTTCCGGCGGTGCAATTGAACAAATCGTTGGGATACGCGGCGCGGAGACCCCAGGCTTGCCGACTTCCGTCCGGCACTTCGCCCTGCGTGGTTGCCCCCCAGGCGCCGAGTTGCAGGTTGTGCTTGCCAAGGAAGTGCGCCGTTTGCCAATCGGCATCGGCGCCGGCCAGGGTGTTTGAGAGCCGCGCTTCCGGGTCGCCGTGGGTAACGATCGCGCCCACGCGCAGATGTTGGTCCACGTCGTAAGCAACGCGGCTGGCCAGCAGATTGGTCCCTTCCACTTTGGAAGACGGCAGCGCCAGATCGTCGACGACGAAGCTGGGAACGTAGGAGGTGCGCGTCTTGGCGTCGAGGAACGCCAGGCTCCAGGGACCCACGTGGCCGTTGAGCTTCACGCCGCCGTCGAGCGGAATGTCGTACCCGTCCAGCAGCCCCACATTTCTGCTGAAAAACGGGATGAACGAGATCGGCAGTTGCAGAGCGGAAAGGCCGCTCAATCCCAGGCCAAAGCTGTACTGATTGGAACCCTCCAGAAAGAACTCCCGCTTTTCCGGGAAATAGAGAGGCCAGGGCGTAACGTCGATCTGACGGGAGTCGACTTCCGTCTCCGCAAAGTCGGTGTTGATGCTGAGGATGGCGGCCACCTGAGGGGTGATCCGCCAGGTGACCTCGCCGCCGGTTCGCGCAGTCCAATTGCGATCCACGATGGGAAAATTGCGAACCATCGTGCCGTCCGCGTAAGGCGCAAACTCCAGCCCGAGGCCCTGCTTCAAAGGAGTATCGAGCACCATCTCCCCCGCCCGGCTGAAGTCGGTGATGTCCGCGTCGATCGCAGGCGAGGCCCAGCGCAGGTCGGTCTGGTCGCGCACGATCGAGCGGTCCAGTTGCAGGCCCCAGTGGCTGGAACCGCCGGCAAAGTTGAGGGTCTGCGCCGGAATCCAAATCTCAGCCGACCAGCCGTCGGCGGTGCGCGCCGTCTTTGCGTCCCAGATTCCGTCCCAATCGGGAGAAAAAGTCCCCGGCCCGGAAATCAAGCTGTCCAGGCGCGCCCCCGCCGCGTTGCTTTGGAAATAGTAGCCGGTGCGCTTGTCCCCAAAAGTGTCCAGAAGCACAGAAACCGTGTCGTCGTCGGCCAGCACATCGTATTGCAGCGTATGCACCCGAATGGCCCTGGGATCGGGATCGTAGCAGCGGAAGCCGAAGATCAGCGCGTCGCGGTAGATGAGAACTCGCACTTCGGTCTTGTAAGGCGTGCTTTGGCCGGGGTGTGGCGATTGTTGGATCAGCAGCATCGGCTCGGCATTCGCCCAGTCCGGTTCGTTGAGCTTGCCGTCGATCGCAATCGGACCGGTTGCCTCGCGCACATGCACCCTGGGTAGAGGCGGCAGAACGAAGGCCGCCGGTTCGGGAGCCGAAGGGAGTGGCTTCTCAACCGCCTGCGTGAAACCGAGGCGGCAGACCAGGAAGCAAAGGCCGGCAATCGGGCGCAACGCCGGGAGGATTCGCAGCGGGCGTGGGAAACTCGCAACTCTTGTCTGATTCGGATAACGGGGCAAAACTCGACGCATGAAGCCCGATCTTCCTCAAAAGGGGTCCCGCAATCGCGCCCGCGAACCGCGCGAATCCGAGTCGTATTCAGAATTTCCGCGAGGGGATCTGTCGCGGGTATGGAAAACTTGGGTAGCGTACCGCTTCTATGCTATCCGCTTATCGAAGCCAGCGGGGGCGGAGAATTCGCTTTGAGCGTTGGCTGGCGTGATTCTCGCCGCAGGGCAACCGCGGCACGGAGCGACTGCGATCGATGTCGAGCAAGGTAACGAAGTTATAGCACAGGGAACTGCTTTGCATCGTTCGCGGCGTGCGGAGTTATTGCCGAATCTGCAACTGACGGCGGTTGCCCAGCGCGGGAAACGCGGCAATTTCCCCGCACGGAATGGGCAATCGTTCTCTCAGATCATTTTGCTTTGCGAGAGCCTGCCGGGGCGTGGCCCGTGCGGCACCGGAACCGCGATAAACCCCTCGCGCCAGTACCCGCCCTCCCGGCGGGGCGGTTCGCCCACAATGCGAGTCCCGATCCGGGGCGCGGAGCCGAGCGCTACCGATTCGCCAGCCGCGGTGCGATCCCCGGCCGAATTCTCGATCGCCAGCCCCGGCAGCCCGCCAACAATGGCCTGCATCTGATCGTGGTTTGGCGGCTGGCTGGTGGCGATGGGCAGTATCGCGGTCAGGGCGGCGTAAGCTTCCGCCAGGTGGCTCACCCGGCACTTGCGCTTGGCCGGCAGCGGCGCGATGCCCAGCGACTTCCAGGCCGCATTGGGGTAGCTTTCAACCAGAATCCTCCGCGGCACGGCCTGCTCCCGCGTGGCCAACCGCTGCCAGCCGAGCCGGCCCAGCGCGTCGTAGAGTGCCAGACAGTAGCCGACGAACCGCTCGTACGTTCCGGGGAGCACATTCCCCGGCAGACCTGTTTTTGCGGAAGTGTTCAACTCCCGCTCCGAGACCCGGCAGAACTCCTGCCCGTTATCCTCCGATTTCCACGCCTGAGGGCCGTCGAGCATCAGCACCGAGGCGTTGCGCTCCACGCAAATCGCGTTCAATCGCAGGGCCAACTCGACCACCGGCGGCGGGTAGGGATCGTTCCACCGGATAATGTCACAGGCGATTTGCTGGTCCTTTTGTTCGAGGAGGACGACTCCCAGATCGGACCA
>Ga0209208_10000087_pt1 | contig 89333 bp, 83 predicted proteins | sample S1TSphfallax_3_FD_187694 | JGI IMG/M metagenome (GOLD analysis project Ga0209208, IMG submission 187694) | Host-associated microbial communities from peat moss isolated from Minnesota, USA - S1T2_Fd - Sphagnum fallax MG (SPAdes) (version 2) | ecosystem: Host-associated > Plants > Peat moss >... | reverse complement strand
GCAGCCAAGCCTTCAGATCGGGTGGAAGAAGAAAGGCTTGGTCGCGATTGAATGGAACGTAGCTCGCCATGCCACGAGTCTAGCCATTCGCCACCGATTTGGGTACCCCAATCCGACAGGCTGCTAGCTATTTGTTTTGACGAGCATCTTTATCCGACAGGTGACCCCATGTGGTCGGATGATGCTCTAGGTTAAGCGCCACCAGACGGAAAGGTTCAACCACGAAGGCACGAAGACCAGCACGAAGAAGGGCTTCTCGCGGAAATCGCGCAGAGTGGGTCCAGCATCGCCCAAGGGCGATGCGGGCTACTATCCTCGGACCATTCTAACACCCCAGCACCCTCACATGACCCGCGTCACCATAGGCCATGATCCGCGCATCCCGCGTCACAATCGGCATCCCCAGATGCCGCGCCGTCGCAATGATCAACCGGTCCGCCGGATCACCGTGCAGATCCCCCGGCAGCAATGACGCCGCAATCGCAATCGCCGGCGTGAACGCTGCCAGCCGGATGCCGGCGCCTTTCATCACGCGATCGAACCATGTCTGGGAATCGGGACTGAATGAAGCCGGCGGCCGCGCGCCGCGTGGCCGGCTCAGCAAACCTACCTCCCACGCAGAAACCGGCGAGATGAACACGCCGCCACCAAGGGCGGCCGCCCGAATGGCCGTGACCGCCGCCGCCTGCATCGGTAATCCGTCCGCCAGCCAGATCACGGCACATGTATCCAGCAGCAAAGGGCCGTTTGCTCCGCTCACAGATGCAGATCGCCGTCCGCCGCTGAAAACGAACCATCCAGAATTGGCATGGTCAGATCGACCCCATCGGGCATCGTCACCGAACCCCGCAAGAACCCGTGCAGGTCATCCACTGCACCTTGGTCAGGCGGTGGCGGCATCAGCACTGCCACAACCTTGCCGTGCTTGGTGATGCTCAGGCTCTCCATGTCCGGCTGGCCCACACGATCCAGGAAATCCAGGCACTTTGCCTTGAATTCGGTCGCGGTTCCAACGATCATGGAAGCCTCGCTGACCATTTAGAATGACTGGTCACATACAATGACCAGTGTCGTCACTCAAGGCTTATCCTTGTCTCTCCTGATCGAACGCCGCACCGAGACCAGCTCGGCCACCAAGAAGCCCAGAACCACCAGCTCGATAATGATCCATTCCCAGCGCCCGAGCATCAGAGCGTTTCCAATTCCTGGTCCGCCAGGCGCTCGAACAAATCGAACACCCAGGTGACGCGCGAATCAAACGCCACGCCCGCGGCGCGATGCCATGACAGGGGCGATGGTGCCGGCGCGCGACGCGCCGCCTCCACCAGGTAGTGCGCTGCTACCAGCGCCGGATCTGCGCGCGCCACCCGCCGCGGTGCCACTGCCGTCAAACTGCGTGCCAGGAAAAGCAGTTTTTGTGCGCCGGATACGCGCGCGCGGCGCGAAACCGTGTTGTGCCCGGCGCGTGCAGCCTCCCGCCCGATCGCCGCGTAAATCAGGCCCGCGGCGCGGATGCCGGGGCGGCAGGAAGCCGGCAGCTGCGCCACGCCGGCTTGCGCCCTTGCATACAGCGCGTCCGCCGCCTCCAGCAGCCGCCGCACCACGCGGCCGATGGCCGGGCAAAACACGGGATTGGCCAGCCAGGCATCGGGATCGAGACCCTCCGCCCGCAACCACGCCAGCGGCAGATATATCCGCCCCATGCGCGCATCCTCGCCCACATCGCGCGCGATATTCGTGAGCTGCATCGCGATGCCAAGATCCGTCGCCCGCGCCAGTGCCGACTCGCTGCGCACGCCCATCAGCACCGCCATCATCGCACCCACGCTGCCCGCCACGCGGGCCGCATAATCCTGCAACTGCGCGAAATCCTCGTAGCGCCGGCCTTGTGAATCCCATTCGAATCCTTCGAGCAGCGCCAGCGGCAGCGCGCGCGGAATTTCGAACCGCGCAACCGCACGCGCGAACGCCCGATCCGCCGGGTAGGGGCGTGGTACGCCCGCATAGGCAAGCGCCAGCCGATCGCGCAGTTCGTCCAACGCGGCCGCCTTGCACGCGCCTTCATCGATGGCATCATCCGCCAGCCGGCAGAACGCATACAGCGCGGTTGCCGGCCGCATCACCCGCCCCGGCAATAACAGCGATGCCGCAAAGAAACTGCGCGATCCTCCGCGCATCAGCGCGCGGCACGCAGTGAAATCATCGGCCTCAGGCGAAGATCTTGGCATCCGGAACAACCCGATCGAGAACACGCGCGGACGATAGAACACCCGGCAGCCCCGCCCCGGGATGCGTGCCGGCGCCAACCAGATAGAGCCTGTCGATCTCTTCGCTTTCGTTGTGTGGCCGGAACCACGCACTCTGCGTCAGAATCGGTTCCAGCCCGAATGCGGCGCCGCGATAGGAGAGCAGCCGGTCGGAAAAATCCTGCGGCGTCATGATATGCGAGCTGACAATCTCATCCTCCAGCCCCGGCAGGATGCTCTCGGAAAGAGCCTGCGCGATGCGGCGGCGATACGGTTCCGCGGCCGCCCGCCAATCCGTGCCGCTGCCCAGATGCGGCACCGGGGAAAGCACATAGAACGCATCGCATCCCGCCGGCGCCAGCGACGTATCCGTCGCGGTCGGCCGGTGCAGATACAGCGAGAAATCATCGGCCAGATGATGTTTTTGAAAGATATCGCGCAGCAGGCCGCGGTAGCGCGGCCCGAGCAGGATGGTATGGTGCGCCACATCCTCATAGCGCCGCCGGGTGCCGAAATACCACACGAACAGGCTCATCGAATAGCGGCCGCGCGCGATTTTCCTGTCCGTCCAGCGCCGCCGGTGGCGGGCCGGCAAAAGGTTCTTATAGGTGAAAGCTGCACAGGCGTTGGATACCACGATATCGGCATGCATCACTTCGCCGGTGGAAAGCCGCACGCCGCACGCCGCCCGATCCTGCACCAGAATTTGTGTCACTTCCGCGGTGCAGCGAACCTTGCCGCCCTGGCCTTCGATCAGCCCGACCAGGCCGCGCACCAGGCTGCCCGTGCCGCCCATCGCGAAATGCACGCCCCAGCGCCGCTCCAGAAAACAGATCAGGCTATAGATCGAACTGGCGGCGAACGGATTTCCCCCAACCAGCAAAGGATGAAAACTCAGCACCGTGCGCAGCCGCTCGTTGCTGATGTATTTGGCAACCATGCCGTGCACGCTGCGCAAACTGCCCAAACGCAGCAATTGCGGCGCCAGCCTGGCCATGTCCGTCCAGCTCTTGAAGGGCACATCGCCGAGTTGCTCGAACCCGACGCGATAGATCTCCTGGCTGGCGCGCATGAACGCTTCGTAGCCGGGCACGTCGGCGGGGCGGAATTTCGCGATTTCCGCGCGCATGGCATCCGCATCGCCGGTGTAGTCGAACGTCGCGCCGTCATGAAACCGGATGCGGTAGAACGGAGAAATCGGCCGCAGCTCCACATCGTCGGGCAGATTTTTGCCGCAGAGCTGCCAGAGTTCCTCCAGCAGAAACGGTGCCGTTACGATCGTCGGGCCGCCATCGAAGGTGAACCCGTCCTGCCGGAACACGTAGGCGCGTCCGCCGGGCGCATCCAGCCGTTCCAGCACCGTGACGCGGTATCCGCGCGCACCCAGCCGCACCGCGGCGGCCAATCCCCCAAAGCCCGAGCCGATGACGATGGCATGCGGGCGGCGATCAGTCGCATGGTGCGGGGAAACATAGGTCATCACCGCAACTGTAATCCTAAGTTGACACTCCTGCCAACCCGGCAGCCGCCGGACGACACCCAAACGTCAAAAGTTTTTTGCTTCTTTTTTTCAAAAAAGAAGGCCTTTCTTTCTTGCATCCACCCTATGTTGGCCATCGGCGGCGGAGCTCCACCAGATGGAACACGAGCGCTCCAAGCAGGCTGCCCGACACGAAGCCCCACCATGCTCCGCCCAGCGCCAGCCGCATCCCCAGCAGCACGCACATGCCCGAGAGCAGATTGGCGAGAAAATCCGCCGGCGCGATGCCGCGTCCGGTCAGGGCATACCGCAGGGTGAGGCCCAGGCCCTCAACCGCCATCGCCGCCAGGATCAGATCCAGCACCACGCCATTGGCGAACAACCCCGTCATGCCGCCAGCACCCCCAGCCGCCGCGCGAACGCCTCGATCAGCGCCGCAGTCCCGGCCGGATCCTCCTCATGCGAGAGATGCCCCAGGCCCGACATGCAGATCAGCTCCGCGCCAGGCACCAGCTTCTGCACCCGCAGCGCATCGGCCGGCGGAATCGCCCGGTCATTGGCGCCACTCACCAGCAGCAGCTTCGCCGGCAGCTTGGGCAAATCCCGCAGCAGCGGCGGCAGATCCCAGTTCGCCATCATCCGCAGGGCGGCGGAGGCATGGTTGGGGTTGCGGACCAGCCGCGTGTAGAGTTCCACGCCCAGCGGATCGAGGCGGGATCCGGTGGACGCCAACAGCTTGTCCACCACGCGGGGATCGCCCGCCCGCCAGGCGAACAATTGTGGCAGCACTGGCAGGCCCACCAGCAGCCTGGCCAACGGCGCGAATATCGGCGCCGCCGCACCGCCCAGCGGAATGAATGCGCCGTTCAGGCTCACCAGCCCCGCCGGCGCGATCGCCCCATCCAGGCACATCCGCGCCAGGATCGCCGCCCCGGCCGAATGGCCCGCCACCAGCGCCGGCTTGACACCGAGCAACGCCAGCAGACCCGCCAGATCGCGCGCCATGCCGGGCAGGGAGAGGCGGTGCCAGGGCGGCGCGTCGGTAAACCCATGGCCGGGCAGGTCGGCTGCGACCACGGTGAAATGTGGCGAGAGCAGCGGCAGCAGATCGCGCCAGGAATGTGTCGCTGCCCCCGTGCCGTGCACCATGAACAGCGCCGGGGCGTCCCCGGGCGTTACCTGTACGTGCCAGGTGATCCCATCCCGCCGCAGAAACCGGCTGAATGTGCGGTTCGGCCAATCCTGGCCATCCCTTTTCCACGCAGGATGCTGAATCACGCATGCCTCGGGATCGAACAGGTAGACGTGTTTTGCGTCTTCTTGTCAGAAAAGACGCCCCGCGGAGCGGTGAGGAAGAAAGCCCTTCTTTCTTGAAAGAAAGAAGCAAAGAACTTTTGACTATGGCGTGTCGTCATAGTTTCAGAGTTGCGGCGCGGATTGAGGTGGCGTTGACGAAGGGCAAGGGGATATACAAAGCGCCAAGGCAGGCAGCCAATTCCCGCGCCTCAGGGCCAGGCCGCGGCGAGGTATCCAGAACCAATGCCGCCACCCCGGCCGCGCGCACCCGCCGCGCCGCACAAGCCGCCTCCGCCTGCGCAGCAGCGCGCCCGCCAGTGCCCGCCCGCGTGACATTTGCCCGCCCGTCCGTCAGCAGCACCAGGGTCGGCGTGAAGCCGCCGCGGCGTGATGCCTCCGCCAGCATAAACCCCGCATCGATCGCGGCCGCTAGCGGCGTGCCGCCGCCGCCCGGCAAGCCCGCAAGGCTGCGCTTGGCGCGCACCAGGGATCGCGTCGGCGGCAGCAGCACCTGTGCCCCCCGCCCGCGAAACGCCACTACGGCGACCTGATCGCGCCGCTGATAGCAATCGGCCAGCAGTAGCTCCACCGCGCCCTTCGCCTCCGCCAGCCGTGCCAGCGCCGCCGAGCCAGAGGCATCCACCAGGAAAATCGTCGTCGTCCGCGCCCGCGCCTGCAAGCGCGTTACCCGGAAATCCTCCCGCCGCAGAAGCACCTGGCCCGCCGGCACCACCATGCTGGTGGCCGCGCGCACACGCTGCCAGGGGGCGGCGGCCCGCAGCGTTTCGATCACATTCAGCCGCTGCCCCGGGCCGGGCGCCGCGGCCCGCACCCCGGCGGGCCGGCCGCGCTGCGTGCCCTTCTGCACCGCGCCCTGACTGCCCTGGCTCTTGGCCTTCCCCCGGAAATCCTGCTGCCGCAACCGCGCCAGCAGCCCGGCCGGGATCGCCGCCTGCGCCGCGGCCAGGAGAATCTCCAAGGCCTGGTCCGGCAGCTTCTGGCTCTGAGGCGCCGGCGCATCGGCCCCTGCGCGCGACTCATCCCCCGGCGGCGGCTCAGGCGGCGAATCGTCCGGGGCAGGGGGCTCGGGAGGCGTTTCATCAGGCGAGGGGGGCGGCGGGCTAGGCAGCACGGTCGCCCGCGGCGCCAGCACCAGCCGCGCCGCCAGGCCCGCATCCTCCAGGCTGATCTCGGTGCGCCCTTCGAGCGCGGCTTCCGCCCGCGCCGCCCGCAATGCCAGTAGCGGCGCCCGCACCGAGTCTATGCCGAGCGCCACCGCCGTGCCGCACAGCGCGTCCAGGATATCATCCCCGGCGGTGATCCCGCTCAAACGCGCGCGCGCCGCCGCGATCTGCGCGCCCTCCAGCGGCAATTCGTCCGTATCGCGGTGGGAGAGTTCGGCAAAATCAAGGTGAAACGCCAGGCGTTCCAGCAGCGCCGCGGGCGCCTGCTCATCCGGCGCCGCCCCCTCATCGAGCGCGACAAGCGACAGGCCGCCAGAATCCAGCGACGCCGCTATCCGGGCGGCGGTGCCTGCGGCCATGCGTTCGGCCATGGCTGCCACGATCACGCCACCGCTCGCCGCCTCCAGCAGCCCGATGCTGCGCACCGGGCGCCCCGCCGCCAGCGTTGCCGGCAGGTCCAGACCGCCCAGCAGCGCCGGATCGGCGATGCCCGCCGGCATCTTGCGCACCGGCAACCCCGCCTGCGCCAGCAGCGCCAGCCAGCGCGTGCGCGCCTCCCCCGGCGGCGCCCGCATCGCGACACCTCCCAGGCCGGGATCTACGGCAAGCAGCAAGAGCGCCCTGACCGCCGCCTCCCAAACCTCTCCTGCTATCCCCATACGAATAAACGTTTTTTGCTTCTTTTTTTCAAAAAAGAAGGGCTTTCTTTTTGTTCTTTTTTGAAAAAAAGAACCAAAAAACGTTTACACATGTGGATCCGACTCAAAAACTTCTGTGATCGCGCGGTTGACGCGGGCGGTGGAACCGGAATCGTCCAGCGGGTCGCGACGCAGGCGGTGACGCAGGGCGGAGGCGGCCACGTCGCGCAGATGCGCCAGTGTTGCCAGACGTTCGCCCTCGATGCTCGCCACGGCCCGCGCCGCCCGCAGCAGCGTCAGTTCGGCGCGCAGGCCATCGGTACCCAGCGCCATACATAGCCGCGCCGCCTGTTCCAGCACCGCATCCGGCACCTCCACCAGCGGCAGCTGCGCGCGCGCCGCCTCGATTCGCCGAGCCAGCCGCGCGTCCTCGGGCGCCCATGCGTCGCAGAAGGCTGCCGGATCACGGTCATACGCATCGCGGCGGCGCACGATATCGATGCGGGAGGCGATATCCGCCGGCGTTGCCACCTCCACGGAGAGCCCGAACCGGTCGAGCAATTGCGGCCGCAACTCGCCTTCCTCGGGGTTGCCGCTGCCCACCAGAACGAAGCGGGCAGGGTGACGCACGCTCAATCCCTCCCGCTCCACCAGGTTTTCGCCGCTCGCGGCTACGTCGATCAGCAGGTCCACGAGGTGATCCTCCAGCAGGTTCACCTCGTCGATGTACAAAAATCCGCGATTGGCGCGGGCCAGCAGGCCCGGCTCGAAGGCTCGTTCACCCCGTGTCAGCGCCCGTTCCAGGTCCAGCGCGCCGACCACCCGGTCCTCGGTTGCCCCCAGCGGCATGTCCACCACGGGCACTGGTACAAGTGCCTCGGGCAGTGGGCGGCCGCGTGCCGCGCACTCGCCGCACAGCGCCGCGCCGGCATCCGGGCTGCACCCATACCGGCACCCCTCCACAACCCGCATGGGGGGCAGCAGGGCCGCGAGCGCCCGCACGGCGGTGGATTTGCCCGTTCCCCGGTCGCCGAACACCAGTACGCCGCCAATGGACGGGTCCACCGCCGCGATCAGCAGCGCGCGCTTCATCTCCTGCTGTCCGACGATGGCGGCAAACGGGAACGATCTGCGCATGCGGCGTGTTACTCCTGCCTGATGTCTAGCGTGAACACGCGCCGCGGCAACAGGCCCCACGGAAGCTGGCCGCTGAGAGGGCGCCATTCACCCCGCGGCATGCGTTCAACTAGACTGGTGACAGGACTCGGCGCGCGTGCTCTGTGTCCGTGAGTTTTTAGGGATTCGATCAGGATGAACACGTCGGAGTTGATTGAACACGTGGCGACACACGCCGGCCTCGAGAAGACGCAGGCGCGCAAGGCGGTCGATGCGCTGGTTTCCGCCATCACCACGGCCGCGAAGGGCGGCGATTCGGTGGCTTTGTCCGGGTTTGGCCAGTTCAAGGTGAAGGATACGCCGGCACGGCAGGGCAGGAATCCGGCCACCGGCGAGGCGATCGAGATCGCGGCCGCCCGCAAGCTGGTGTTCGCCCCCGCCAAGGCGGTGAAGGACATCCTGAACGCCTGATCCCGTGCGGGCCATGGCCGCCCGGTCTACCGTTATGATTGCGGCAACCGCCATCCATATATAGTCCAGCGTCGCGCCGGTGACGGCACGGCGTTGGGCGGTTCTATGTGTTGGGCGGTTGTATGTACTGGCCCAGGGCGCGTTCCTCGCGAGAGGCGACGTGCCGGGCTCCTAGCGGCAGGGAAAGACGGTCGAATGGCTTTACCTGGGGTTTCAAGCAAGACGGTGTCGCGTCGGATCACCGGGCCGGACCGCCGTGAAGCTGGCCGGCTTGGCTGAAGTCCGGCCGCGGGTCGTACCAGCTTCGTGGGTCGCACGACTCGTGGGCCGGCTCTTGTCGCGCATCACTGCCCGGGCCTCTGGCAACCAGCCGCCCTTGCCTGCGGATGTGCAACTGCGGCTGATCACGCCGCTCTTCGAGCGTCCGGCCTCTCTCGTGCTGGGCCATTCCGCCGACCTGGTGCTCTGTCTCGTCGCTATCCTGGTACGCCGGGACAGCTGGGCAGTGTTCTTCATGCTGTCCCAGGCTGCCCTCGCCGCCGGCCGGATCGTTCTGCTGCTGCGGGCGCGCCGGAGACGGGAGCGTCATGGAACGCAAGCGCTGCTGCGTGCCGCCCCTGGCTATTTCACCATCGGCATTGTCTGGGCGGCGTTGAGCGGCGTGTTCGGTGCCTGGGCCGTCGCGTCGCCCACCGGCGATCCGTTGCGCATTCTCACGCTCACGGTCATCCTGGGCACCTGCGCCGGGATCACCGGGCGCAACGCCGGCACCGTGCGTTTTGCCAAGGGCGAGATAGCCTGCCTGCTGCTGCCGGTGATTTTCTCCTTCACCCGGATCGGCGGGTGGGACCTGCTGCTGGCGTTGATGCTCGCGCTCTACATGGTAGCGGTCTTCAGCATCGTCGGCCGGCTGCACGACGATCTGGTGACGATGTTTACTTTTCAGCGCAACAATGCGGCGCTGACCGCGCATTTCGATGCCGCGCTCAGCAACATGTCGCAGGGTTTGATCCTCTACGATGCCGACCAGTCGTTGCGGGTGATCAATCGCCGCTTCTTCTCGCTGTTCGGCTTGCAGCCGGAGTGTTTGCGGCTGGGCCAGACCCCCGGTGATGTGCTGGCCGCCTGCGTCGCGTCCGGCGCGCTGCCGCAGCCATGCGCCGCCGGTTCACTGGAAGATCTTGCCGCCGCAGCCGGTGGCACCGATGCCGTGATCGAGCTCGCGGATGGCAGGATCGTGGCGGTGGCGCATGACCGGCTGGCAGACGGCGCGAGCATCTCCACCTTCGAGGATGTCACGGAGCGCCGGCGCGGCGAGGCCCGCATCGTGCACATGGCACGCCACGATGCCCTCACTGGCCTTCCCAACCGTGTACTGTTTCGCGACCGGCTGGATAACGCGGTGGCCTGGCTCGGCCGCGGCGAGGGGTTCGCGCTCGCCTGCCTCGACCTGGATCATTTCAAGGCTGTCAACGACACGCTCGGCCATGGCGCCGGCGACCAATTGCTGAAGGCGGTGGCAGAGCGGCTACTGTGTTGCCTGCGCGAGGTGGACGTCGTTGCCCGGCTGGGCGGCGACGAGTTCGCGCTTATTCTTCCCGGTGTCACTGAGAATGGCGAGGCGCAAGCCCTTACCCGCCGCCTGATCGACACGATCAGCCGGCCCTACCAAGTGCAGGGTCACCAGGTTACCATCGGCATGAGTGTGGGAATCGCGCTGGCCCCGCGTGACGGGACCGCGGCCGAGCCGCTTCTGATCCATGCCGACCTCGCGCTCTACGAGGCAAAGGGCGCCGGCCGCGGCACCGCCGCGATCTTCGAGCCGGCACTCAGCGAGCGCCTCACCGCGCGGCGAGTGATGGAGCGCGATCTGCGGGCCGCGCTCGCCCAGGGCGAATTCGAGATGTACTACCAGCCGATCGTATCGGTGCGTACCGGCGGCATTGTCGGGCTGGAGGCGCTGCTGCGCTGGAACCACCCGCAGCAAGGCCGCATTTCGTCAGGCCGTTTCATCGCCATGGCCGAGGAATGCGGCCTGATCGAGGAACTGGGTGACTGGGCCATTGCCACTGCCTGCCGCCAGGCCGCCGCCTGGCCCGTGGCCGTGGCTGTCGCGGTGAATGTCTCCTCAGCGCAGTTCCGTGCCGGCCATGTGCAGCAGTCGATACAGCGCGCGCTCGACTCCTCGGGTCTGGCCCCCTGGCGGCTGGAGGTTGAGATCACCGAGGCCTCGCTGCTGCGTGATATGGATGGCACGCTTGCCACCTTGCGGGGTCTGCGTGCGCTCGGGGTGCGGATCTCGTTCGATGATTTCGGCACCGGTTTTTCGTCGCTGGCCCATCTGCATCGTTTCCCGTTCGACAAGATCAAGATCGACGGCTCCTTCATCCGGGACATGAGCCGGTCGGAGAGTGCCGCGGCCATCGTGGGGGCCATTGCCGGACTTGGCAGCAGCCTCAATGTGATCACCACCGCTGAGGGTGTGGAAACCATCGCGCAATTGGAGCAGCTTCGCGGGCTGGGCTGCACCGAGGCACAAGGGCATTATTTCAGCCGACCCGCGCCTGCCGAGGCGATCGCCGGGATGCTGCTTCTTTCCGTGCAGGGCGCGCGTGAGGCGGTTTAGCCGTTCCAGATGCAAGCCATCGTGCCACGCGATTTTCGCAGTGCAGTCCTCCCGCTATTGGGGGCATCCAGCGCATAACGTGATGATTCTGGTCTTGCCCCTCTTAATGCTGGGCTGCCATAAGACTCGCCCGCCATCGGCACAGACTCGCAAGCGCCCCTAGCCTTGTCCCCGGTTGCCTATACCAGATTGTCTGGCCCGGCGTGTCCCAGGAGTTCCGCCCGTGTCTCAGCCTTCATTGCGCATTACCCATTTCGAGGCGCGCATGCCGCCCGCGGATTACGTGTTCGACGTGTGGAATCCCATGGCGAACAGCTACGAGGCGGCGGCAACCTTCGAGGATGCGATGGAGCGTGTACAGCGCCTGGCGCAGGCGGTGCGTGAGATGTGGGTTTCCAAGGATGAGGCCCTGGCCAGCCTGAACTCGCCGCCGCCGCCGGTGGAGGGTGCCGAATTCGCGGAACTGCGTGTGACAGCTCAGGCCCAGCGCAGCTACGACATCCGCAGCTTCGACAGCCCCGAATGGACCCATTTCCGCGGCTATATCTCCCAGGCCGCCGAGCGGATCAGTGGCGAAGTCGGCTTCGTGCTTGCTCCCTCCCTGATTCCGGCGCCTCCCACCCCGCGCATGCAAGCCAAGTCCGCCTGACAGCCTGGCGACGACGCAGCCGATGCCGGGTCCGAAGACAGAGTGAACCACGACGGCAGCAGGGCGCCGAGGATATCACGAAGAAAAATTTACGTGCGTCTGCTTCGTGTCAGCCTGATGTCTTTGCGCCGTCGTGGTTGGATTTCCGCCTTTAGGCTGTGCCGGTAGCGCGACCTTGGCCGCAGTTTCAGTGCATCGTGGCTGTCGCCTGGTGCTGACTGCGACGGGTCTGGTGAAGGTCGATCTCTTCGAAGGTTGGTATTAGAACTTCATCCGGCGGTAGAGGCGCCACGGCACCGCCATCAGGGCCAGACCGATCGCCCGCCAGTAACCCGGCACATGCACCAGCCCACGATCCCGCCCAAGCCCGGCGACCACGCGCCTGGCCACGTACTCGGGCGAAACGGCGGGAAACGGCAGCTTCATCCCGAAGCTCATCTGCGTGGCCACATAGCCCAGCCGGTAGAACTGCACGCGCACCCCCGTGCCGCTCGTCCGGTGGCGCAGGCTCTCGAAAAAACTCTCCAGCCCCCGCTTGGCGGCCGCATAGGCCACATTGGAGCTGCGCCCCCGTATGGCCGCCACCGAGCCGAACCCCACTACCCCGCCACTGCCCCGCGCCAGCATCTCCGGCAAGACGAGGCTTGTCACCACCATCACCGCGGTCAAATTGGCGTCCACCAGGGCGGCCACGCGCTCCGGCGCCAGAACCCCATCATCGCCGCGGTCCGAGAGGCCGAGCGGAAACGCCAGCACATCGATCGGCGGCCCAGCGAGGATGCCGGCCAGCGCCGCCGGCAAGCCCGCCGCCGGGACGGCATCCACGGCGCAGCCCTCGGCCGCCACGGCGAACATCGCGCGCAGATGCGCCGCCTCCGCCGTCACATCCGCGCCATCCCGTGCCAGCAGCACCAGATCGTGCCCCGCCGCCGCCAGCGCCCGCGCGAGCGCCCGCCCCACGCCGGCGGAGGCGCCAAACACCAGCACCCTCACAGCCCCAGCCGCTCCGACAGCTCGGAGCGGAACACAAGCGGCCGGTCCCACGCGGCCCGGATGGCCCTGAAACGATCCGCCTCCGGGCACGTGGCCTCGAACACGCGCCGCGGCAGCCGCGAATCCTTGATCAGGTTTGGCCGCCCGCCCGCCTCCATCAGCGCCTCGTCCAGCAAGGCCAGGAAGGCAGGCGAGTTCCTGTCGCGGCGCAATTCGATCGCCAGGCTCACGCCTTCCCCATCGAAGCGCAGCAGATCGGCTTGGCCATCGAACAGCTTGGCGATCCCCAGCGTGACGCAGGCACCCAAGCGCGCTGTGGCGGCCCGCAGCCGCTCCACGTAATGCGGCAGCGCCGTCCGCGGCAGCAGCGCCTGGTATTCGTGAAAACCGCGCCGTCCGAACAGGCGGAAATACAGCTCGTTGCCATGGATCGGGAACATCGATGCGGCGAAATCCTCCCGCCGCACCACGCCGGCGCGGCCGTTCCGGCGGGCGTAGACCGCGTTGATCGCCCGCAGCGTCCAGCCATTCATCAGGCAGACGGGCAGGGCACCCACCCTCCCCCAGCCGCGCCCTGGTGGCAGCAGCGCGCCGGGTTCATACGCCCCACCCGCCACCAGACGGCCCAGGGTGACATGCCCCCGCCCGAACCCATGCGCCGGCCGTGCGAAATCCAGCCACGCATGCGCGAAATCCCCCGCCGCCGACAGCTCCACCAGAAGATCGCCCGCCGAGGCCGGGTCCTGCACGGCGGATACCGAAATCTCCACGCCGGTCGCGGCCAGAGCCTGCGTCCGCAGTGTCGCTTGCACAATGATGCCGGTGAGGCCGAACCCGCCGCAGGTCGCGCGGAACAGCTCCGCTTCGCGGTCGTGCGCGATCTCCACAACGCCGTGCGCCGGGTGGAACAAACTCAATCCCGCCACCAGCCGGATGAAGCTGCCATCCCGGGCCGGGTTCTTGCCATGCACATCCGCGGCGATGCACCCGCCCACCGTGATCGATCCGTAGCCGGGCACCGTGGTCAGGGTGCGCCCATGGCGCAGCAGAAATTCCAGCAACGGCGCCAGCCTGATCCCGGCCTCCACCCGCACCAGCCCGGATTCACTGTCGTAATCCAGAACCCGGTCGAACGCCGTTATGTCCACCGAGAGGCACTCGCTGCCAAAACTCGCCCCGCAGAAGGAAAGCCCTGCGCCACGCGCGACCGCCATGGTGCCGGTGCGCGCTGGCCCGGCAAAAAATCCATACCGGTCCGGTCGCGCCAGCGTCCCTGCCGCCACGCATCCGCCATCAGCACTCCGGAACAGGGTTTCCGCACGCGGCCCGGCGGGCCAGGGTCCCGCGGCTTCCGACTTCATTTCGCACCGTGTCCACTGCCTGGCTCAGCACCTAGGGCAGTGAAGGGAAGGCAGGAAGGTGTTCTTTTTTGAAAAAAAGAACCAAAAAACTTTTGCCTGTTCAAACACGCGCTGGGCAGGCCGTGTCGGGTCGGTGGGGAAGGCGAAGGGGTAAAAGTTTTTTGGTTCTTTTTTTCAAAAAAGAACATTCTTCTTCCTGTCTTGCCGCCCCCCCCTGCCTCATGATTAGCCTCTGCGACCATGGCCGATGCACCCCTCACATTCGCCGAGGCCACGCTCTTCGAGCTCACCCTCATTATGCCGATCCTCAACGATTGGCCCACCTGCGCCATCCTGCTTCAGCGCATCGACGGCATCGCCCTGCCTACCGTTGGGCATCTGCGTGTGCTGATCGTGGATGACGGTTCCAGCACCCCGGTCCCTGCCGGCGAGGACCTGACGTTTCGGCGCATCACCGAGGTGCTCGTGCTCGATCTGGCCTGTAATCTCGGCCACCAGCGCGCCATTGCGCTCGGCCTCGCCTGGGTTGCCCGCGATTATCCTCACAGCCGCGTGGTGGTGATGGATAGTGACGGCGAGGACGATCCGGCCGACATACCCCGCCTGGTTGCGGCCCTTGAGGGGGCGCCCGGCGCCATCATCGTCGCCGGGCGCACGCAGCGATCGGAGGGGATGCGCTTCCGGGTTGGCTACGCCGCCTACCAGCTCCTGTTCCGCCTGCTGGTTGGCCGGCAGATCGACTTCGGCAATTTCTGTGCTTTCGGCCCCGCCGTGGTACAGCGGCTCGCCCGAACATCCGACACCTGGAACCACCTCGCCGCCACGCTTCTGCGCGCCCGTGTGGCGGTGGTGCGCGTGCCCACGCGGCGCGGTTCACGCTATGCCGGCCGTTCCAGCATGAACCTGCCGGCGCTGATCGCGCATGGCCTCAGTGCCTTCGCGGTGTTTTCCGACTATGTGTTCGCGCGCCTGCTGCTGTTCGCCTCGGCCCTTTGCGGCCTGGTGCTGGTGGGGGGGCTGATTGTGGTGGGCATACGGCTGTTCACCAGGCTGGCGACGCCTGGCTGGGCCTCCACGGTTCTGGGCGCCTTCAGTATTCTTTTCGTGCAGGCCATCCTGATCTGCCTGATCGCCGCGGTGCAGATGCTCGCCACCCGCAGCCAGCCCGGCGCCCAGCCGGCGATGCTGCTGGAGATGTTCGTCCGCCGCGTCCGCATCTTGGCCGGGCCTGCGGGGCAGGCCGCGCCCTGACGATGCGGCCGCCACGCTGGCGCCTGGCAGTGCTGCCGTGTGGCGCGCTCTGCCTGCTCTGTCTGGCCACGCTGGTCTATCAGGTCGCGCGTCCGCTCTACATGCGTGTGCTCGCCTTCATGATCATCGAGCCCTATCGCACCCCGTTCTTCGATCTCGAATATCTCTTCACCGCCAACACGTGCTGGCGGCGGGGGATCGACGTTTATGTCGCCAACCCGTGCGACCAGCTGAACCGGCCGATGGGGTATTCGCCGCTGTGGCTGCGCATGGATTTCCTCGCCATCGATCCAGGCTGGTCCGCGCCGCTCGGGCTGGCGCTCGCATGCCTGTTCTGCCTGTCGCTCGCGGCGCTGCCGCCGCCGTCGCGGCGGTGGCGCGACATCGCCGTGATCGGCCTGGCCGGCGTATCCTCGCTGGTGCTCTTCGCCGTCGAGCGCGGCAATGTCGACGTCATCATGTATCTGTTCGCGCTCTGCGCCGCGCTGGCGGCCGCCGGGTCCTGGCCGGTTCGGCTTGCCGGGTATGGATTGCTTCTGCTCGCCGGCTTGCTGAAATTCTATCCGCTTGCCGCCCTTCTGGCCGTGGTCCGGGAAAGGCTGGCGCCTTGCCTGGCACTGGCCGCTTCCGTCGCGGCCGCGCTGGTGCTTTTCGTCGTGAAATTCCACGATGAACTGCACCGGATGTCGGCCAACATCCCGCATGGATCGATGTACGGCGCGCGCTTTGGGGCGGTGCACCTGCCGGCCGGATTCGCGCCCACATTACGGCCGGTGATCGCATGGCTGGCGGGCCCGGCCGCCGGCGCCGCCTTTGCCACCAGCCCGGCCGCCTTTCTGGCGGGCATCGTGCTGCCGCTTCTGGTCGGGGGCGCCGCCGTTCTCTGCGTTGCTGGCCAGGCGGAAGGGCGCCGGGCGGTGGCGGCATTGCCGCAGCGCCCGGCCGCGCAGTTGCTGATCGGCGGCGCGCTTATCTGCGGCTGTTTTTTCATCGGCCAGAGCATTGCCTATCGCGGCATCATGCTGCTGCTGGTGTTGCCTGGCGTGTTGTGCCTGGCCTCCGGGCGCGCGGCCAGAGAGGTGCGGATCATCGCCGGGATGACGATCGTGGCGATTCTGATCGTCATGTTCCGGCTCGCTGCCTATCATGTGATGAGCGAGCGCGGCATGCTTCCCACGCAGTCATCCTTTGCATCCTTGGCCTGGGTGGCGTTCGAATTGGTCTGGTGGTGGGTTGCAGGTGCCCTGGCAGGTTATGTGCTGTGCCTTGTGCTGGCCTCCCCTGCCTTCGCCGATATGCGCAGCCTGGCCACGCTGGCGCGGGCGAAGCTGGCACACGCCGCACCGCCCGCTTCGTAAGGTGGACGAACTCCGCCCCCGCGGCTCAGCACGGCCCCTGGCCCGGAATAGGCGCAAGGTCGCAACTGGCAGAATCGCCGTCAGCCACCAGTTCCCCGGACAGCATCCAGGCACGACATCGCAAGGACAGACAGGCGCATGCCGCACCCCCGGCCCATCTTCCGCACCCCGGCCTTTCTTCGCTGGGGCGGCGCCCTACATCCTGCGCAGTCAGGCCGAAGAAAGGGCAGTGCTATGGAAGCTGGACCGTACGAGGTCACCAAATCCAACGCAGAGTGGCAGGCGGAGCTGACGCCCGAGCAATACCGTGTGCTGCGCGAGCACGGCACTGAGCGGCCGGGCGCGAGCCCGCTGAACGCGGAAAAGCGCGATGGCCGGTTTCTGTGCGCGGCGTGCGAGAACGAATTGTTCGACAGCGCGACCAAATATGAGAGCGGTTCCGGCTGGCCGAGCTTTTATGCGCCCAAGGAGGGTGCGGTGGGCACCACGGAGGACCGCTCGCTGGGGATGCGGCGGGTGGAGGTGCATTGCGCGCGCTGCGGCGGGCATCTGGGGCATGTTTTTCCGGATGGGCCGCAACCAACCGGGCTGAGGTTTTGCATGAATGGCGCAGCGCTCACCTTCAAGCCCGCCTGAAGCGTTCCGCGATTCGGAGATACCCCGCACGCCTGGCCACGGGCCGCAGATCAGCCCAGGGCGAGGAAGGCGAATCGTTCGCTCATGATTTTGCGCTGCGGCTTCTCCCGCAGCTTCCATATCTTGGCGTCGACCAGGAAGTGCCCCATCACCAGGCCGTTCAGCATGATGACGTTGAACGTGTCGGGCGCGCCGATGATGTGGGTGAATGCCAGCCAGCTCGCGTATGTGCCTGCCATGAACGCCCCCATGATGGCGAGGCTGGTGACTAAACCGCGGCCTGTGATGATCATCATGAACATGATGTATTGGGCGCCATGCGCCACGGCGTAGGACGTGAACGAGACGACCACGTTGTCCGAGAGCAGGGTCGGTACAAAAAACGCCCATCCCAGCACGGAAAACAGCAGCACCAGCGGATCGCCGAACACGCGACGCCGCGACACGACGTGGATCAGCAGCAGGGTTGCAGCGGCAAATACGGTCAGACCCAAGGGCCGAAGAGCCGGCAGATTGAGCAATTCACGATGCCCGAGCATCACGATGATGCCGCCCGCCACGCTCAGATTGAGCATCGGGTTCAGCGTTCTGGGCAACGGGCCAAGCTTTTTCTGGGCCGCCGCGAAGCAAACGACGCCGTAATTCTGCCGCTGATAATGATAGAGCTGCCAGGCGAAAAAGGCGATGAACATCATCCCGGCGGTTGCATTCCCGGCCTCGTAGGCAAGAAACGACAGCAGCATGGCGGCTACCGGAAGGGCGAAGAATCTGGTCCGGTTGCCGGCAATCAGGTCTGTGAAATGGCGGTCGACATAGAAGTAGCCCGTGGTTGCGACGTGGCCGTAGCCGGTGACGGCGATCACCGGGGCGAGCGTGGCAAGAACATGCGGGTTCATCTGCGCATGGAACAGGGGCGGGACGAATCCCAATCCGAAGAGCGGGATCATGGTGATAAAGGCCAGGACGGCAAAGAATCGGTTTGCCTGCATGGTGTTGGCCCCTTCACGGCATGCGGACCCTTTGCTGGTCCTTGGCGTGGGCTCCGTCCCGCCCTTGTGAGAGCGGTGTCAGCGCCACTTATCTCAATAAATATACCATTTCGTTCAAAAAAGAAAGCGAAATTTGCACGCCGATTTCGTTTGTTCCGGCGACTGGTGTATCAGGCTGCCATGCTCTCAGAACTCCGCTCCCTCCTCGCCGGGGAACCCGACCCTGTCGCCCTTGCCGCCAATACCGCGGCGTGGCTTTTCCTGCGCCTGCCGCAGATCAACTGGGCCGGCTTCTACTTTCTGCGGGGGGATACCCTCGTTGTCGGGCCGTTTCAGGGCCAGCCTGCCTGCACCCGCATCCCGCTCGGCCGCGGCGTATGCGGCACTGCGGCCGCCCGCCAGGAAACGATCGTGGTGCCCGACGTGCACCTCTTCGATGGGCACATCGCCTGCGACAGCGCCTCTCGCTCCGAAATCGTTGTCCCGTTCGCCGTCGCCGGGCGCCTGGCCGGCGTGCTGGATATCGACAGCCCGGTGCCGGACCGGTTTACCGAGGCCGACCGTGTGCTGATCGAGGCTGTGGCCGCGCTTTACGCCGAGGCCTGCACCGGTACGGCCCCGATCGAGGCCGGCTCGCCCGAATCCCACACCAGCCCCGACTGATAACCCAGATCCATCAGCTGCGGCCCGATCAGCAGCAGGGTGGCGCGGCGATCCTCGTCGGAAAGATCGGTGCGCCACCGCCCGATTGAACTGTCGAAGATCGGCTGCGCCGCCCGGCTCTCGTAAGGATCAACGCCGTCGGCCGGCGACGGGGCCAGCATCGCCGCGTCCCACGGCAGCCCCAGAAATGCCAGCAGCGCGCGCAGCGTCGCCTCCGGCTGATGCACCAGATCCTCGTAGCGCAGTTCATGATACAAGGCATCGCCGCGAAACCGCAGCCCGGCCTTCACGCTGTCGCGCCACTGCACCGCGCAACGCCGCGCCGCATGCACGCCTTGCCAGGATGCCGAATCGATTTTTGCAAATGGCTTACGCCGCAGGGAACATACCACATCGCGCCCGTCGCGCACGATATGCACGATGCGCGCCTGCGGAAAGCGCCGGCGCACGAAGCCGAACCGCAGCACGTTCTTCGGGGTCTTTTCAACCCAGACTGGTTTACCGGAGGTTTGCCGCACGGCATCAGCGAACCGCGTGATGAATTCCACCTGAGAGCGGCTTTCGCGCTGCCATGCCTCGATCTCGGCCGCGTCCCAACCCAATCGTTCGGCGATCGCTTGCGGCGAGGAGATGCGTTTGAGGAACACGGTGGTTTCCGGGCAGCTCGCAATCATGCTGTGGCGGCCAAGCATGGTGCGCAACAACGTGGTGCCGCTGCGGGCGGATCCGCCGATCACGATCAGGCCGGCGCCATCGCCGTGGCGTGGCGCACGGCTTGCGCGCAGCCGCCACCACAGCCGGTATCCCAGCAGGTTGAACAGCGCGCCGCTCTTGCCTCGCGCACTCAACAGGCTTGGCAATCCCTGCACGTCCCTTTGGCGTATCCGGCGCGCCAGCCGCAGCAGCCGCCGCTTCAAGGCCAGCCACTGTACCAGGAATGTTGATTGCAGCCCCGCCCTGAGGCGCCCCAAACCAGCGGCGCAAACAGTGTCGCTGCCCGCCACCGCGATATCGCACTCGACGGGGATAAAAAACCGCGCCAGCAGCAGCCCTAGAAGCAGGAAGCCGGCCTGGTCCGAATAGCCTATCACCGGAAGCCGGTTCGGGATCAGATCCCATGGACCGAACATGTACCCCGCCCCGGCGAGGAACAGGATTTTGGATACAAAACAGCCCCTGCACAGCAAGGCCCGCCGCATCAACCGGCACTCGAAAGTAAGTGCCGCCACGGCGCGCGGATGGTTCATTCCGTAATGCCTTACAAACACAACGGCTTTTCATAGCTATGGTGCGATTGCCGCGTCGATATGCCGGGTTCCCGCGGCGGATACACAAAGCTGTGAGGTAACTACCCTGAAACACTTTGCAACGCAACGGATGTTAGCAAGCGTGCCGTGCTCCATCATAGTGCCGGTGGAACCGGAAGCGAGGTTTGATGACCAGGTCTCGATATATACGAAAAATTGCCCGCAGGCTGCCGGCCTATCTGCCCGCCACGGTGTGGGCATTACTGGTGCTGATGCCGCTGTTCGGCGTTGTACTCTCGGTGAGGTTTCATATGGCCTGAGACAAGGCCTTCTTTTTTGAAACAAAAGAAAGAAAAACTTTTTGACACTGCGCAGGTCGCCGGCCCGGTCCGCGACAGCCAGCCAAAAGTTTTTTGGGTCTTTTTTCAAGAAAGACGATTCTTCCTTCACCCAGGCCGCACCTTACCCCACTGCCGCAACCAGATCGGCACCGCCAGCGCCGGCAGCGGCCGCGAGAACATGAAACCCTGAAGCCCGTCCACGCCCACTGCCAGCGCGCGCGTCAGACAGGCCGCGTTTTCTACGCCCTCGGCGATCACGAACCGGCCATGCGCCTTGGCTGTCTGCACTATGCGCGCCATCAGTGGCTGGTGTGCCGGATCGGCCACCATGGCGCCATCCAGTTTCAGCACATCGAAGGGCAGATCCATCAGTGCTTGCCAGTGCGGCAAAGCCGGCCCTGCATCATCGATAGCGATGCGGAAGCCGGCCGCACGCCAGCGGTCCAGCGCCAGATGCAGGCGCGGCACGTCCGGCAGTGTAGGGGTTTCCAGCACCTCCAGCAGGATCCGCGCTGGTGAGACGCGGGCCGCCGCGCAGAGCGCCAGGCCGCGCTGCACCGCCTGATCTTCCACGATGGTCGAGATCGGCAGGTTCAGGCTCACGAACAACTCGGTCCCGCCCTGGCGGCAGAAGGTTGCCAAACCCAGGCGGCATCCAATGTCGCGATACGTGCGGGCCGCGGCAACGCCCGCCAGCATCTGTTCGCGCCCGCAGGCAATTGTTACGGGGATGAAATCCTTGGGATGCAGGATGCCGCGCTGGTGGTGATGCAGCCGTGCCAGCGCTTCCAACCCGATCGGCGCCAGATCGGTGGCTGACACGATCGGTTGGAACCGCATCCGCAGGCCGCCGCCGTGCAGCGCCGAGTCCAGGTCGGCCGCGCCGATGGGCGGCAGATCGGAGGGGGGGTGTTCCGGCCAGTGACGCAAGGCAGCTTCCACGGCTGCCACCTCTGCTGTCGCGACATGGGGTATGGCCGCGCCCTGGCGGAGACCAGCGCTGCCGAGCAGGATCAGGCGCCCCCGCGGCGACGGCATCACCTCATCCATCATGCCGGCCAGCGCATCCGCGGCGCGCGACTGCGGCCTCGCCGCCGCAAGCACATACGCGTAGCCAGAACCAGGCCGGTGCCGCCCACCCCTGTGCGACGGCAGCGCCTGCGGCATCATGGCTTCCAGCGCGCCCTGTGCGTCCGGCTGCACCTCCACGGTTGCCCCGATCCGGTCCGCGGCCTGCCGCACCACATCGCGCCACAACGGCCCGCCGCCGACGAGCAGCAGCCTGTGGGTTCCAGCGGAAGGCGGCGGCACCGTTTGCATCTAAACTGTCATCTTTCTGCGGGCGCCTTGGCCATAGGACGACTTACCACCGCGAGTTGCGACTGCCTCCCGAAACAAACGGCGCCACCGCCGGTAAGGCTTGCCGTTGAACGCAGCAGCCATACCTTCGACGCACGCTGATGTATTTATATTTTGGGCACTGGCCGCCCGTGCCCTAGGCCGAAGCTTTCGACGCTTTGCCGGCCGGCGCCGCCACATCCCGCCGCAGCCGTTTTTCACCCAGCAGCAGCAGGATGGGTGCGGCGATCATGATGGAGGAAACCGTGCCGATGGCGATGCCGAACAGCATCGCCATGGCGAAGCCGGAGAGACTCGGGCCGCCGAACAGCGCCAGCGGCACGCTGGCCAAAAATACGGTGCTGGATGTGCCCAAGGTACGGTTGAGCGTCTCGTTGATCGAGAGATCGATCAGGGTGCGCAGCGGCATCGTTTTGTATTTGCGCAGGTTTTCCCGAACGCGGTCGTACACCACCACCTTGTCGTTGGTCGAGTAGCCGATGATCGTCAGAATCGCCGCCACCATCACCGAATCGAACTCGATTCGGGTAAGGACCAGGAAACCCATTGTCTTGGTCACGTCCAGCAGCAGCGTTACCACCGCGCCCACGGCGAACTGCCATTCGAAGCGGAACCAGATATAGGCGAAAATCATGGCCAGGCTGATCACCAGCGCCAGGATGCCGTTCTGCAGCAGCTCGGAACTGACCGAAGCGCCGACCACATCATTGCGGAGAACCTTGGTGCCCGGCTGCGCCTGTTGCAGCACCACCTCCACCTCGTGCTGCATCGCCTGGTTGGCGGCGGGCGTGGCCTGGGCATCCAGTCGGATCAGCACGTCGTCCGGCGCACCAAATCGCTGCAAACCGGCCGTTGGTACATGCGCCGCCGCGAAGGCCTGGCGCAGCTTGCCGAAATCCGCCGGCCCCTGCGTACGCGCCTCGATGGTGATGCCGCCCTTGAAATCCAGCCCCAGCTTCAGCCCCGGATAGAAGAACAGCCCGATCGAGGCGGCCGAGAGCAGGAACGAGCCGACGAGGCCGAAATACCGCGCGCGCATGAAGGCGAATCGGGTGTTGTCGGGGACGAAGCGGAAGAGGGGTTTGGCGAACATGGGACTTCCAAAAAAAATGTTCTTTTTTGAAAAAAAGAACCAAAAAACTTTTACTCATTTGCGTGTGCTGCCGGGGAGGCGCGCCCCAATAAGCAAAAGTTTTTTGCTTCTTTTTTTCAAAAAAGAAGAACTTTCTTCCTAAACCGGCAACAACTGCGGCCTCCGTGCCGCATACCACCGCACCATCATCAACCGCGCCAGCACGGTCGCCGTGAACAGCGTGGTTGCAATACCCACCGTAATGGTCAGTGCGAAGCCCTTCACCGGCCCGGTGCCGAACACGAACAGCATCACATGGGCCAGAAACGCCGTCACGTTGCTATCCAGGATGGTGGAGAACGCGCGGCGAAACCCGGTTTCCATCGCATTGAGCGGCGTGCGGCCGTTCTTGGCCTCCTCGCGGATGCGTTCATTGATCAGGATGTTCGCGTCCACCGCCATGCCCAGCGTCAGCAGCAGCCCGGCCATGCCCGGCAGCGTCAGCGTCGCTTCGAACAGCGAGAGGATGCCGATCAGCAGCACCAGGTTGATTAGCAATGCGATGTTCGCGAACCAGCCGAAAAGCCCATAGAACGTGCCCATGAACCCCACCACCAGCAGGAACCCGGCGGCGAGCGAGAGCGCGCCGGCGCGGATGCTGTCTGCCCCCAGCTCCGGCCCCACCGTGCGTTCCTCCACCACCGAGAGCGGTGCGGGCAGCGCGCCGGCGCGGAGAAGCACGGAGAGCTGATTGGCGCTCTCGGCGGTGAAGCTGCCGCCGCTGATCTGGCCGTGGCCGGTGGTGATCGCCTCGCGGATTACCGGCGCGCTGAGGATCTGGTTATCCAGCACGATGGCGAAACGTTTGCCGATATTGGCCAGCGAGGTGGCGGCGAAGCGGCGCGCGCCGATGCTGTTGAAGGTGAAGTTCACCACCCAGCTTCCATCCTGCGGGCTGGTGCCGGCGCGTGCGTCGGTCAGGTCGGCGCCATCCACTTCCACATGCTTCATCACCGCCAGTTTTTCGGCCGGATTGTCCTGCATCGGCAGCAATTCCACCCCGGGCCCGGGCGGTGCGCCGGGGATGGCGGTCTGATCCAGCAGATGGAACGTCATTTTCGCCGTCTTGCCCAGCAGATCCTTGATCTTGTTGGGATCTTCCACGCCGGGCAGTTCCACCACGATGCGGTCGGATCCCTGACGCTCGATCTGCGGATCCACCACACCGGTTTCGTCGATACGCCGGCGGACGATCTCGATGGATTGCTGCACGGCATGGGTGGCCGTCTGTTCCAGCGCGCTGGGGGAGAGGGTGATGGCCTCGTTATTGCCGGCGAGGTCCGCGACTGTGAATTCGCCGGGCACGCCTTCCGGGATCGCCCGCAGCGCCGCGACGGCCGCATCGTGCTGCGCGGGGTCGCGCAGATGCAGGAACACGCGCTGGTTGTTCTGTTCGGCGGCGAGGTTCTGGTAGCCTACATGGGCGCCCAGCAGGGCGGCGCGGGCGTTATCGGCCAGCGCGTCCAGCCGTTCGTGCTCGACGGCGGCCATATCCACCTGCATCAGCAGATACGATCCGCCGCGCAGATCCAGCCCCAGATGCACGGCCCGCCACGGCACCCACGGCGCGGGTGCGGGCAGGAAATTGGGCAGGCACAGCAGCACCCCCAGCAGGCAAACGCCGACGATGGCAAGGGTCTTGGCCCGGCTGAAATACATCATGGTGAGGCGAGGGGGGCTCCGTTTAAGGCCGGGGATATGGCAGGCGGCGGCCGGAAAGGCCAGGGGCGGTGAAAACGGCGCCGCTTCTGCTGGCGAGCGTATCGAGGGCAGCCGGTCGGGCGACAGAAAGGCGGCGGTTCACCGGGCTGGCGTTTGGGGGTGGCCGGTCACACGATGCGGGATGCGTGCGGACCGCCTGACGCTCCTGCTTGATGATCCGATCGATATCCGCGTCCGTCCACGCTGCTACGACGGCGCTCCTGCAACGCTGACGTCTGACGGTATCAGCGACCGCCAGACCGCAGGATGGCCTGCTGAAAAGAAGAAAGGGTCTTCTTTCTTGAAAGAAAGAAGCAAAGAACTTTTACTCATGGCAGCCGACACATGAACGAACAGCTCGACGATTACATAAGGCTTGCTGAGGCACCAATCCTCAAGGCATCGGCATCGGCCGCGGTCCGGCCTTCCGATCCTCTTCCCCCTGCACGCGCGTATAGCCATCCGGCACAAGGCAGTCATCCGCCGAAACGTTCCCATACACCACGGAGGTCGCTGTCATCGTCACGCCCGCCTGTGTTCGCCTCAGCCTTACCCCATCTTTTGTCAAGCAGACCGTTACGGGCTGTACCGGCGGTATATACAAACCTGCCGTTTCCAGTTCGTAATCCGTGCAGCTCAGCCCGGCAATCACTTCGCTGCCGCCTGCCTTGGGATGCAGCCCAGGCCATTTGAACCGATCAGCTACCACATCGCTATACGGCACTACGAAATACGTCTGGTGCCGATCATCGACGGTCGTCGCCACATCAACCGCAGGATCCAGAATGACATGTTGTCGTGTCGCCACGGAACCGCCAGGCGTTCTGACAACAATGCGCTGCATGGAACGACTGAAGGCGGCAGTGTAGACTTGGCCTGGGTTTGCTGAGGATCGATAGGTCACCGTTACATCTCTGGTCGGAAAAGCCGACGGGACAGGACCACCTGGTGTAGGGCCGCCCATGTCCTTCGGCCAGTCCGGCATGAACCTTTTCGTAAGGTACGTATCGTTCTTGTACCAGGACGGCCGCCGTTCCGGATCGATTTGTGGATGATCGGTAAAAGCTGGAATTATGTAGAGGCCAAAGCCGAATTCGCCACCAATAACATCACCCTCACCGTCCAAAAATACCTCAACCTTATCGCCTCTTGATAACCTGCATACCACGTCGGTTGCGCTTCGCGGTTTGGGACGATCAAGGCTGCTCAGATACCAACCATTGCCCCAAGGAAATATAATCCGGAACCTGCGCCCTTGCGGAAATACGTCTCCACCTTTGAAAGCAATCCTGACGACAGCGTCGGCTGCACACGGGGTAGACGCGAGAAACGCAAACCCTTCCACCGGCGTGGTCATGATCTCCGCCTGAATATGCGCGGGTGCATGAATTTGACCGTCCCATGCAAGCTCCATCGCCCCCGGCGCCAGCGGCGAGGCTTGGGCACTGGCCGCGATCAGCAGGAACCAAGCTCCGGCTAGCCATCGACTCAGGGCAAGTCTCCATGCGGGAGATGATCAATGAGGATAGTGCGTTGCATGCTACTACATGAGATGGACGAAGAATAAGGCAAAAGAAAGTGTTCTTTTTTGAAAAAAAGAACCAAAAAACTTTTATTCCCTCGCCTTCACAACGATCCGATACGCCCCAACACGCCACGCACATAAACAGTCAAAAGTTTTTTGGTTCTTTTTTTCAAAAAAGAACAGTTCTTCCTTCCCTCCCTGGCCTCCGCTACCTTTGCGGGCATGTCCAGCATCCTCCGCATCGGCGTCATTGGCGCCGGCCATTTTGGCCGCTTCCATGCCCTCAAGATCGCCGCAAGCCAGCGCGCCGCGCTTGTCGGGCTTACCGATCTCAACCCGGAGCGGGCCGCGCTCGTCGGGCGTGAGCTCGGCGGGGTGCCGGCCCTTGGTCTGGCCGATCTGCTCGCTGCCGCCGATGCGGTTGTTATCGCCGCACCGGCCGAGGCGCATTACGATATTGCTGCCCTGGCACTGGAACAAGGACGCCACGTGCTGGTGGAAAAACCGATTGCCGCGACGCTCGCGCAGGCCGACCAGCTCGCCGCCCTCGCGCGCGCGAAAGCCTGCGTGCTTCAGGTGGGGCACCTGCTGCGCTTCTCGCCCGAGCACCATGCCATCAGCGCACGCATCACCCGCCCGCTCTATATCGAAGCTACCCGCATCGCCCCCTTCAAGCCGCGCGGCACCGATGTTTCAGTGATCCTGGATCTGATGATCCACGATCTCGACCTGGTGTTGTCCCTGGTGGATAGCGATATCGAATCGGTGGACGCGATCGGTGCGGCCGTCTCGAGCCCGTTCGAGGATATCGCCAACGCCCGCGTGCGCTTCGCCAATGGCTGTGTGGCCACTATCACCGCCAGCCGCATTTCGCTGAAGACCGAGCGGCGGATGCGCCTCTTCTCCGAGGAGGGCTATCTCTCCGCCGATTTCGTCGCCCGCCGCCTGACCATGATTGGCCGCACCACCGGCATACCAGTGCCCGGCACCGACGGGTTTCTGCTCGATGAAGCCGCCTGGGAGGATCACGATGTGCTGGAGGCGGAGCACGCGGCGTTCATCGCCGCGTGCCTGGATGGCGCCCCGGTGGTGGTGGATGCCATCGCAGGCCGCCGTGCGCTGGAGGCGGCGTTGGCCGTCACCGCCAGCATGGCGCGATCCCGCGCGGTGGCCGAGGCTTCAGGGCTGATCCAGCAGATCCAGAACGGCGCGGGCGGCGGCTTCTGAGGGCAGGCCCTCGGGTGCGTGCAGGCTGGCCATCACCGCGGCGAAGGCGCCGCGCTGGGCATCCGCCATGGCCTCATCGGTCAGCAGGCTGGCAACCGTTGCCCGGAGTTTTTGGGGCGTGCAATCCTGCTGCAGCAATTCCGGCACGATCTGCCGACCCGCCAGCAGATTAACCATCGCCACGTGCTTCACCCGGATCAGCCGGCGGGCGATCGCCGCGGTGATGGGGTTTACCCGGTATGTTACCGCCATCGGTACACCCGCCAGGGCGAGTTCCAGCGTGGAGGTGCCGGATTTGGTCAGCGCGGCGCCGGCCGCCGCGTAGGCATCATGCTTGTCCTGCAAATCGGTCACGATCACCGGCCGCACTGACCAGCGGGCCGCATGGCGCGCCACCAGCTCCGCCACCACCGGCGAGCTCGGCACCACCGCCACGATATCGGGAAAATCCTGCCGCAGCAGGTGCAGCGTGCGGCCGAACACTGGAAGCAGCCTTGGCGCCTCGTTGCGCCGGCTGCCAGGCATCAGGATCACAACCGGGGCGTGCGGCGGTATCCCGTGCCGGGCCCGGAAACGGCCGGCATCGCCCTCGCCGGCGCCGGATTGCAGCACCGGATGGCCCACGAAGGTGGCAGGCAGGCCGTGGCGGGCGAAGAAATCCACCTCGAACGGCAGCAGGCAGAGCAGCCGGTCCCACAGCCCCGGAAATTCGCGCACCCGGTGCTCCCGCCACGCCCATACCTGGGGCCCCACATAATGGATGCGCTTGATGCCGAGCGGCTTGATCCGCCGCAGCAGGCGCAGCGCGAAACCCGGGCTGTCGATGGTGATCACCAGCTCGGGCCGCGTGGCCTGTACATGGGCTACCGCCTGATCCAGGCGCCGGTTCAGCGAGCGCAAGCGCGGCAGCACCTCCGCCAGACCCATCACCGCCAGGTCGCGCATGGGAAACAGGCTGGCCAGACCCGCCTGTTCCATGCGTGGCCCGCCGATGCCGATGAAGTTCAACTCGGGCCGCGCCGCCCGCAGGGCCAGAATCAGCCGCGCGCCCAGCACGTCGCCGCTGGCCTCCCCGGCCAGCAGCCATATGGCTCTGTCCGGCAAGACTCAGCCGTAAAGCGTGGCGGGATCGACCAGCGGGGCAGCCAGCTCGACGCGCGCTCCATCCCGCCACGCCGTGTAAAAGCAGCTCCTGCGCCCGGTGTGGCAGGCCACCCCGATCTGATCGACCAAAAGCAGAACGCTATCGCTGTCGCAATCAAATCGCAGCTCGACCAGGCGTTGAACCTGGCCGGACCTTTCCCCCTTGCGCCACAGCGCCTTTCGGCTCCGGCTCCAGTAGCACACCAGCCCGGTCGCCAGAGTCTCCTCAAGCGCCTCCCGGTTCATCCAGGCCAGCATCAGCACCTCCCCGGTATCATGCTGCTGCGCCACCGCCGGCACCAAACCAAACGTATCGAAATGCAGTCGCGGAATCGATGCCATGCGCCGGGTCCTTGCCCAGTTGAAACCGAAGCCAAACAGGCAGACCTGTCTGGTTCTTTCTTTCAAGAAAGAAGGAAAAAGTCTTCTTTCTTGAAAGAAAGAAGCAAAGAACTTTTACCTATTGCTCAAATGTTAACCGGGCCGCGGGCGATGTGTTCCAGGGCGTGCACGAGGATCAGGATCAGCAGAAACGCCAGCAGGGTGCGCAAACGTCCGTGCAGCAGCCGGATGGTGCCGAGCAGGCACATTGCGAGGATGAACAGTAATACAAGCGTCTGCGCCTCATTGTTGAGGCCCAGGCCCGCGGAGAGGAACCGTACCCCGTCCTCGATAATCGTGAAGCCAGTGAAGACGTAGTGGGCGCCGGCGCTGATCGCCGTCAGCAAACCTCTCGCCGTGTCATTGATATACTCGAGCACGCTCTTCCAGCTCCCCGCCCACCGACCCCCCTCAGGCCGGGCCCGACCGGCTCCGATACACTTGAACCGACTGCATCGTGCCGCGGCAAGTGGTATGGTATGGACTGATCGCATTTTCGAGAGCGTTGGCGCGCCTTTTGTCGAAAAACTGGGCCGGCCCGGCACCTTCCGGGCCGGGCCGCGTTCTTCCCGCGGATCACGGACCGGACCAAGCATGCAGACCAGTGCAGACGAGACGCGACCAGGCGAACTGATGGCACTGGTGGCCAATGCGCAGGCGGGCGCGCTGCTGGGCCGCACGGGCGACACGCTGGAGGAGGAACTGCGCCAGCTTGGCCGGCCCTTGTGCGTGATCCCGCACGAGGCCGGCACCCTGCCTGAGCGCATCGCCCAGGCGGCGGCCACAGGCGCCCGCATGGTGGTGGTTGCAGGTGGTGACGGCACGATCGCCTGTGCCGCCACCGGTTTGGCTGGCAAGGGCATCGTGCTGGGCCTGATCCCGTCGGGCACCATGAACCTGCTGGCGCGAGACCTGCGCATCGATCCGGCGGACCGGGCGGCGGCGGTGCGGGTGCTCCACGAGGGGACCGCGCGCGACATCGATATGGGTGAGGTTTCGAGCGCAGGGCAGGAGAGTCATGTGTTCCTGTGTGCCTCGATGCTCGGCACGCCGGCGCGCCTCAGCCGCCATCGGGAAGCGGGCCGGCACCGCGGCAACGGCGTGCTGAGTTGGGCGATGTTTGGCTGGGCGGCGCTGCGCGCCCTGGTACAGAACCGATCCATGAAGCTGATCTTGCGCTGCAACGGGCAGGAGCTGCGTCGCCGCACGCCATCCCTCACCGTTACGGTGAACAAGCTGGACGATGCGGCGGGCCGGCGGTTCGGGCGCAGCCTGCTCGATGGGGGAACGCTCTCGGTTTATCTCGTCAGGCGCGGCTCGGTGTTCGCTCAGGCGTGGCTGCTGCTGCGCACCGCCATCAGCGGCAATCTGCATGCCCCGGAGATCGAGGTGATCGAAACCACCGAGCTGGTGGTGGATTGTGCCGGCAGTGCGCTGCATGTGCTGGTGGATGGCGAATTGCGGCTGATGCCGCCGCCGGTGCGCTATCGGATCCGCTCGCGCGCGCTGCGCGTGATGGCGCCGGCTTGCGGCGCCGCATCGTGATACCGGCGGGCGCCACGCGCATCAGCCATCTGACCGACATTCACTTCGGCGCCACCGATCCGGCTGTGGTGGCTGGGCTGATCGCGGATATCCAGGCCGATCCGCCCGATCTGGTGGTGATCAGCGGCGACCTGACGATGGCCGCCCGCCGCTGGGAGTTTCGCGCCGCCCGCCACTTCATCGAGCAACTGCCCGCGCCGACACTGGCCGTGCCCGGCAACCACGACATTACGCCCTACAAGCTGGTGGAGCGTTTTTTGTTGCCGTATGCGCGCTGGCAGGAGGAGATTTCGCCGGATCTGGAGCCGGTGTGGCAGGATGGCCGGGTGGGTGTGGTTGGGCTGAACACCGCGCACCGTGTGGGGCCGCATCTGGACTGGTCCCGCGGCCGCGTGACGCACACGCGGCTTGCCCGCCTGCTGGCGCGGCTGGATGCCTTGCCCGCATGCCTGACGAAGATCGTGGTGGCGCATCATCCGTTGCTGGCGCCGCCGGGTGAGACCTCGCCGCAGATCGTCGGCAATGCCAAGCGCGCCTTGGCCGCGTTCGCTGCCCATGGCGTACGCCTGGTTCTTGCTGGCCATCTGCATCGGAGTTACGTGCGCACCGCCGGGCCCGATATACATTGGCCGCTGATTTTGCAGGGCGGTTCCGCCACGTCCACGCGCCTGCGAGGTGAGACCAACGCCTACCGCCGAATCACGGTGCACGATGGCGGCCGCATCGATATCGAGCCCAGGGTGTGGGGTTCCGGCGCGTGGCTGGTAGACCCAGAGCGGCTTTTGACTCTGGACCCCACCCCCAACAGCTAAGGGTCTTTGCGTCTTTTATTCAAGAAAGAAGACTCTTCCTTTCTTGGGAAATCGGAGGGGTATCGCCCTCATCACCCCTCGCCCTTCCTTCCCCCTCGCCCGCAGGGTAAACAGCCGCGTATGTTTGACTTCTCCTTTCCCGAAATCGCGCTGATCGGCGTGGTGGCGTTGATTGCCATAGGGCCGAAAGATATGCCGGTGGCGATCAAGGCCATCAGCGATACGGTGAAAAAGCTGCGCCGCATGGCCGGGGAGTTTCAGGGCCATGTGGATGAGATGATCCGCGACGCCGATCTTGGCGAGGTGAAATCCACCTTCGACGAACTGCGAAGCCTGAACCTGAAAAACACCATCCATCGCGCCATCGACCCGGACGGCATGGTGCGCACCGCCTTCTCCGATCCGTTCAAGGATCATCGCGTGCCGCCGGTGATGGCCCCGCTTGATCAGCCGAGCATCGCCGCCGGGCGGCCAGTGCCGGCGCTGCCGCTTGCGGATGCACAAGCAGCCCAGGAACCCCCGGCCTTCATTCCCCCTGGCGCTGCTCCGCCAGTCGCTATCCAGCCTGCCCCACCTGCCTTCATCCCCCCGCAGGCCACCCCGCCCGGCGCGGCCCCCGGGGCGCCGCCGGCCGACGCAACGCTAGGCCACTGATTTATGCCTGCCGACGCCGAAGGCCCTGACCACGATCCCATTAACGACAAGCCGATGCCCCTGCTGGAGCATCTGATAGAGCTGCGGCGCCGGCTGCTGTGGTGCGCCGTGGCTTTCGTGATCGCCTTCTTCTTCTGCTACCATTTCTCCGGCCCGATCTACGTCTTCCTCGCGCAGCCGCTGGCCGCCATCATGCGCCAGCGCGGCGAGCAGCCGCATCTGATCTACACCGCGCTCTACGAAGCCTTCTTCACCTATCTCAAGGTCGGGTTCTTCGGCGCCACCTTCATTGCCTTCCCCGTAATCGCCAGCCAGGTGTGGCTGTTTGTTGCCCCAGGGCTGTACCGCAGCGAGCGGCGCGCCTTCGCCCCCTTCCTGATTGCCACGCCCGTGCTGTTCGTCGCCGGTGCGGCGCTGGCCTATTATTTCGTGTTCCCGTTCGCCTGGCGCTTCTTCCTCAGTTTCCAGACCACCGGCGGCCAGGATGGCTTGCAGATCGAGCTGCAGGCCAAGGTGAGCGAATATCTGGCGCTGGTGATGAAGCTGATCCTGGCCTTCGGCATCGCCTTTCAGTTGCCCGTGCTGCTCACGCTGTGCGCCAAGGTGGGGATCATCTCGTCGCGCGGCCTGAAGCGCTACCGGCGCTACGCGTATGTGGGCTGCTTTATCGTGGCGGCCGTGCTGACCCCGCCGGACGTGATCACCCAGACGGGCCTCGCCGTGCCGCTGATCCTGCTGTACGAAATCTCCATCTTCTCCGCCCGCCTGGTGGAACCCAAACCGGTCGACATTTGATGCATGATATCCGCGCCATCCGCGCAGACCCCGCCGCCTTCGATGCAGCCATGGCCCGCCGCGGCCTGCATGACGTGGCCGCGTCCCTGCTGGATCTTGATGCGCATCGCCGCGCCGCGCTGACCGTGGAGCAGGACTGGCAGGCCCGCAACAACGCCACCGCCCGCGAATTCGGCCAGCGCAAGCGGGAAGGGGCGGAAACCGAAACCCTTCTCGCCGCGATCGAACACCTCAAGAAGGAAAAATCCGCCATCGAGCGCGTTGCCGGCGAGGCTGAGCACGCGCTGCAACAAGCGCTGGCCAGGCTGCCCAACGCGCTGGATCCGGATGTGCCCGATGGCGCGGATGAAAAATCCAACCTTGAGCTCAAGCAGTGGGGCGCCCGGCCGGGCTTGCCGTTCCAGCCGCGCCAGCATTTTGAGCTTGGCGAGGCGCTGGGGATGATGGATTTCGAGCGTGCGGCCAAGATTGCCGGCAGCCGCTTCACCGTGCTGCGTGGCCCTCTGGCGCGGCTGGAGCGTGCTCTGGGTCAGTTCATGATTGACCTGCACACCGGCGAGCATGGGTATGAGGAGACGATTGTTCCCTCCCTGGTGAACGATGCCGCCGCGTATGGTACCGGCCAGTTGCCCAAACTCGCCGAGGATATGTTTCGTACCACCGATGGGCGGTGGCTGATCCCGACTGCCGAGCTGCCGCTCACCAACCTCGTTGCCGGCGAGATTCTGCCAGAGAAATCCTTGCCCATTCGCCGCACGGCGCTGACGGACTGTTTCCGCAGCGAGGCGGGTGCGGCGGGGCGTGATACCCGCGGCATGTTGCGCCAGCACCAGTTCCGCAAGGTGGAGCTGGTGACCATTGCCCACCCCGATCGCAGCCTGATCGAGCATGAAGCCATGACACGCTGCGCCGAGCGCGTGCTGGAGCTGCTGGAGCTGCCTTATCGCCGCATGCTGCTGTGCACCGGAGATACCGGCTTTTCCGCTGCCCGCACCTATGATCTGGAGGTATGGCTGCCGGGGCAGGGGGCCTGGCGGGAGATCAGCTCCTGTTCCAACACCCGCGCCTTTCAGGCCCGGCGGATGAACGCCCGCTTTCGTAGCGAGGATGGCAAGACCGTTGCGCATGTGCATACGCTGAACGGCTCGGGTGTTGCCGTGGGCCGCGCGCTGATCGCGGTGATGGAAAACTACCAGACCAAGGATGGCGCTATCCGCATCCCCCCCGCCTTGCGCCCCTACCTGGCCGGCCAGGACCTGATCCAGAAAGCCTGACCGCGCCGGCAGCGCCCCCCAACACGTAAAAGTTTTTTGCTTCTTTTTTTCAAAAAAGAAGAGTCTTTCTTTCTGTCGCGGCGCGGAGCCTTCTTTCTTGCAAGAAAGAAGCCAAGAACCTTTGTCTGTTCGCGTGAGGGGCGAAAGGTCGGCGGTGTGTTTGCCGCCAGGGTTGATGGCGCTTATGGGGTGCCAAAATTCAGTTGCAGCAACATGCGGGTTTCGTTACTTTGAGGAATATCCTTGGGTAATACAACCATGCCGCTTGGCCGCTGTGATGTATGCCAGTCCCGGTTGCAGCTCGGGCGCACGGTATGTTCGCGCTGCGGCGAGCGCAAAAGCCGAATCAAGCTCGTGCTGGGCACTGTAGTGCTCATGCAGGCCATCACCATTGGCATATATATGTATGTTACGATCACGTTCGCCGATCCGATGAAGCATGTTGTTGATGGCACGGAGGCGATCGTCCCGGCCGCGTTGCAGTCGGCCACGCCGCCGGCCGGCTGGCTGTATTACGAAACGCGGGACAATCTGGTGGGGGATGTGACGCGGCATGCCCGCGTGCTGAGCCTGAGCGACCCGCAGATGGGCAAGCCGCATTCCCACGGCACTACAGGTGTTCTGGAGCTGCGGGCGAGTGTGGTTTACGGCAACAGCGTGATTATCACGATGCGCCGGCTGGCTTTCGACAACGTGGACGAAACCTGCATCCTGCGCGCGCAGTTTGATGCGCAGGATCCCCAAACCTTCACGGCTGACGGCGCTGCGGATACGGATACGGCAACGCTGATCGTTCAGGATACGAAGCATTTTATGCGCGGAATGATTGGCGCGCACACGCTTTCGGTCGATGCGCAGCTTTCCCCCAACACGGAGCACATTGCCAGCTTCGACGTCACGGGCCTGCGCTGGAATTGACCCTGCTTGGTCCCGTTTTTCTTCTTTTGTTTTTTTGAAAAAAGAAGCAAGAAACTTTTGCGTGGTTGGGTGTGTGGTGGGGGAACGGTGGTGACACCATGGCGTAATCGGGCGTGCATCGTTGCGGCCGCGGCGGTGCTGGCGGGGTGCACCATGAGCGCGGTGCAAACCAGTTCCGGCTCTGATTATCTGGCGCGCTCGCCCGCGATCGGCCTACCGCCCGCCACGGCGGGTGAAGCCACCACCAACTTGAATGAGGCGGTGCGTCGCGCGGCGGATGTGGAACCGACCCTGCAATTCCCCACCAAGATATGCCTGGCCCGCATTGAGCGGTTCGGGCTCACCGAGCCGCCGCCCGATGAACTCGCGCAGTGGGAGCAGCTCAGCGAAAAGCTCGGCCCTAGCGTGGGCGAATTCGCCGTGCTCAACCCCCTCGTCGCCTCGCTGGCCGCCACGACGTACACCCATCCGGACAACGAAGCGCCGCTGGCCCGCATGGTTGCCGATATCCGCCTCGGCGCGGCCCGCGAGCATTGTGACACCGCCTTCATCTACGAACCGCGCGCCACCGGCAAAACCAGCAACACGCCGTTGCAACTGCTGGACTTGACGATCGTGGGCTACTTTATTGTTCCTTCCACCGGCGTGCAGGCCGATGGCACTGTGCAGGCGCTTTTGGTGGATGTGCGCAGCGGCTACCCCTATGCCCAGCTCACCGGGCAGAGCCACAACGAAACCTTTACCACCGGCAACACGCGCGGCAACGCCATGGTGAACAACGCGGACCACGCCCGCCTTTCCGCTGTGGCTGACTTGATCAAGAAGATCCCCGACACCCTCAGTACGCTGCGCACCCGGCTGTCTGATCGGAAAATGAGCGAGAAATAGCCGTTTTGCGCGTGACAGCCGCCAGGGCAACGGCATTGAAGGCCGTGCCTTGTTGAAGAAAGTCATAGGGTTGCAGACAACGGATTATGTGATGATCGCTCTTGCCTCCGTCGATTGGTTCATCAGGCCTTGCATCGCGCGGAGAAACTCTGCCGTTCAACCGAACTGAGAATGCCGCAGGCGCTTGGCTTTTCTGCCCCAAATTGCTACTTTGGATCATCTCCGGCACGCGCGTAGCCCAATTTCCCCGCCACATCCTGCATAAACTGCCACGCCACCCGGCCGGACCGAGCCCCTCGGGTCACCGCCCATTCCACCGCCTGCGCCCGCAGCACCGCCGCGTCTACCGCAAGCCGCAGATCGGCCGCATAGGCCTCCACCATGGCCAGATAGGTCGCCTGGTCGCAGCCGTGAAAGCCCAGCCACAAACCAAAACGATCGGATAGGGAAACCTTCTCCTCCGTCGCCTCGCCGGGGGAAATCGCCGTCGCCCGCTCATTGTCGATCATGTCGCGCGGCATCAGATGGCGGCGGTTGCTGGTGGCGTAGAACAGAACGTTGCCGGGGCGGCCGGCGATGCCGCCATCCAGAACCGATTTGAGCGCCTTGTAATCGGCATCCTCGCGCTCGAAGGAAAGGTCGTCGCAGAACACCAGCACGCGGCGCGGGCTTGCCCGCAACCCTGCCAGCAAAGCCGGTAAAGTCGCTATATCCTCCCGCGCGATTTCGATCAGCGCCAGCGATCCGGGGTGGCGCGCATTGGCGGCCGCATGCACCGCCTTCACCAGGCTGGATTTGCCCATGCCGCGCGCGCCCCACAGCATCGCGTTATTGGCCGGTAGCCCCGCGGCGAAGCGCAGCGTGTTCTCCAGCAGGATGTCGCGGGCATGCTCGATCCCGCGCAGCAGCCCGATCTCCACGCGCGCCACCTGCGCCACCGGCACCAGCTGCCCGCTCTGCCCGTGCGGGTGCCAGATGAAGGCATCCGCCCCACCAAGCTCCAGCATGCCGGCCTGAGGCGGCGCCAGCCGCTCCAACGCGTCGGCGATACGGGTCAACACGGGGAGAAGTGCGTCCATTGGCTCCAGGCTCACTGCTTGACGAGGCGGGGGCAAAAACTATGGTGCGCCGCCTTACGCCGCAACCACGGCCCGCGGGCCGGTTTAAGGACACACATCGCGATGAACTGGTTTATCTCCTCCGCCTACGCCCAGGATGCGGCGGGCGGCGGCGGCGCGAGCGCACAGGTGATGCAGTTCCTGCCGCTGATCCTGATCTTCGTGGTATTCTACTTCCTGATGATCCGCCCGCAGCAGCAGCAGCAAAAGGCGCTCAAAGCCAAGATCGCCGCCGTCAAGCGTGGCGACCGCGTGCTGACCGCCGGCGGCATCGTCGGCGTGGTGCAGAAAGTGCGCGACGGATCCAACGAAATCGAAGTGGAAATCGCGCCGAACGTGCGGGTCACGATCGCGAAGGACACGCTGTCTACGGTCCTCACGCCCACGGCGCCCGCTGCTGCGAACGACGCGAAGTAAGGCAAGGGGGGGCCCTATGCCCCCGCTTGTGTTACGCCGTGCGCAGCCGCTCCGCGTTCGCGCGCGCCTTGCTCAGGAAGGGGTGCATCACATCGGCCGCATCCTGCCCCGTCATCAGCGCCATGCCCGCCTGGGTCATCGCCTGCATCTTCTCGTGCACCATACTTTCGTATTCCGCCTGGCTGCACTTTCCCGTCGCCATCAGCGCCGTCCGGTGCCACACGGTCTCCCACGAAGCCACCGCGAGTTCGGTCCACATCAGGGGAAGGGAAAGCGGCGCGGCGAACATATTGAACACAGAACGATCCGATCAAAAAATGGAGGGTGCACGCCCAACCAGCCTACACCCTCACCAAGCTGACACTAGTCTCACACGCCGCCGAAGCCCCCGGCAATCCCTTGCCCGCCAGGACTTTAGGCCGTGTTTTCGTCAGGCCGCGCTCAGCTGCGCCGCGGCGAACTCGTAATTGGCCAGCTTGTCCAGATAATTGGTCACGTAGTCGGGACGGCGGTTGCGGAAATCCAGGTAGTAGCTGTGCTCCCACACATCCAGTGCCAGTAACACTTTGCCTTCCCCGGTGGCGAGCGGATTGGAACCGTTCGGCGTCTTCGTCACCGCCAGCTTGCCGTCCTTGCCCAGAACCAGCCAAGCCCAGCCCGACCCAAACTGTGTGGTCGCCGCCGCCTTGAACGCCGTCTTGAACGCATCAACCCCGCCCAGATCCTCGGTGATCTTGGCTTCGAGCGCCCCGGGGATCTTGCCGCCGGTGGGGGAGAGGTTCTGCCAGAACAGGATATGGTTCCAGTGCTGGCCGGCATTGTTGAAGACCGGGCCGGGCGTCTGCGCTGTCAGGGTCACGATCTCGTCCAGGCTCTTGCCCTGCAGGGAGGCATCCTTCTCCACAAACCCGTTCAGCGCCGTCACATAGGCCTGGTGGTGCTTGCCGTGATGCAGCTCCAGCGTCTCCTGGCACATGCCGCTCTCGGCAAGCGCGTTGGTGTCAAAGGGCAGGGGGGGCAGTTCGAAAGCCATCTCGCGATATCCTTTTTCGGTGAAACAGGGGGACGCCGGCGCCTGACCCAGCCTGCCGGCCCGCCCTCCGCGGAACAACGCTCCGCCGAACAAGCCGGGCCGAGCCCGTATAACGCCCAGATCAGCTATTGTTCCGTGCCCATGGCGTCAAGCACGCCCAGCCGCGCTTGACTGACCTGCGCGGAATGCAGCCATGCTGGCGCATGCCGACCGCCCCCGCCGCCCCCCGCGCCCCAGCGACCGGCGCCGCGATCGCCGCCATCGTCCGCCGGCACGATCCGGACCGCTACTTCACCGCCCTGTTCGCCCCGCCCGCGCTGCGCGAAACGCTTCTCACCCTCTATGCCTTTAACCACGAACTTGCCCGGGCGCGCGAGGTCACCAGCAACCCCACCCTCGCGCTGATCCGCCTGCATTGGTGGCGGGAGGTGGTGATGGGCGAACACCGCCCGCACGAAGTCGCCACCCCCCTGCACGCAGCCCTTGCCGCCGGCGTGCTGCACGCGCCTGACCTGCTGGCCATGATCGACGCGCGAGAGACGGAAACGGAGACGGAGATCGCCACGCCCGGCTGGCGCGCCTGGCTGCTGCAAGGCGCAGGCTCCCTGGCCGTCGCCGCCGCACGCCTGCTGGGTGCCCCCGATGATGCGCTTGACAGGCAGCGCGCCCGCGGTGCGGGCACCGCCATCGCCGGCCTGCTGCGCAGCATCCCCGCCCTCGCCCGCCAGGGACGCTGCCTGCTGCCGGCGGACCTGCTCGCCCACCACGATCTCACGCCCGATCTGGTGATCGCCGCGCCGCATAGCCCAGCGCTGGCGCCCGTGCGTGCCGCCCTGGGCGGCGAGGGCCGCGCCCTTCTTGGCGATCCCTCGCCCTGCGGCCGCAGTTGGATCGCCGCCGCCCTGCCGGCCGTGCTCGCCCGACGCGACCTGCGCCGCCTCTCCGCGCGGCCACGGCTGGTGGATGACAGGATTGCGGTGATCGCCGCGGCGGTGAAAGGCAAGGCGTAAGGAAGGAAGTGTTCTTTTTTGAAAAAAAGAACCAAAAAACTTTTGTTCGTTCAGGTACGCGTTGAGCCCCACTGAGCCGGGTTGTTGGGAAGGCGAACTGGTAAAAGTTTTTTGGTTCTTTTTTTCAAAAAAGAACACTTCCTTCCTTCTTCGTTCCGATGACAACCACACGCGCCGCTGCAATAACCATGTGGCCCCATAGCGGAGTCATCTGTATGCGCCGCCACCTTGTTACGCTCTGCGCGGCCGTGTTGCTGCTTTTCGCAACCTGCGCCCTGGCGGAGACGACCCGCTATGATTCAGGAGGCTCCGAGCTTGACCTGCAGCGTCTCGATGATGCGAGGCGCGCCGCCTACCATGGCCGCTACACGCAGGCGATCGACATCGCCACCCAGGTGATCGCCCATGCGCCGAACTTCGCCGGTGCCTATTTCGACCGCGCTCTGTATTACGCGGATGCGGGGCGCTACGATCAGGCGCGGGCGGATCTCGATCAGCTCAGCGCATTTCATCCGGATGCATCGCAGATCTATATCCTGCGCGGCAGCATGGCGTTGCGCGAGCACGATGCCACACGCGGTCTGGCCGAACTGGCCAAGGCCGCGAAAATGCCGGCCATGACGTTCTGGAAGCAGACCCACGAAGGCAGCGGCAACCCGCTGGAAGGCGGCTATTACCACGTGCAGACGGAACACACGATTTCCTACGTCTGGGCCTATGACAGTATCGGACAGGAAATGCTGGGGCATGACGATGCCGCTCTGGATGCGCTGGACAAGGCGATGGTGTTCGAGACGGAACACCCCGAGCATGTTCTGGCCCAGCATTGCTGGGTGGCGGCTGTCGCCGGGTTGCTGCAAATGGCCGAACTCACCTGCACCACCGCCATCCGCAAGCAGAGCCATGATATCGGCGATTACGACTCACTGGGTCTGGTGCACCTGAAAATGAAGGCCTGGGACAAGGCGATCGCCGACTACAACCGCGCCCTCTACACAAAGCCCGATATGACGCTCTCGCTCTATGGCCGCGGTGTCGCCCGCTGCGCCCGCGGCGATCGCGCCGGCGGCCAGGCCGATATCGCGGCCGCCCGCGCCGGTGAGCCGGACATCGCCAACATCATGGCGCGCCTCGGTGTGCCACCGCCCGCGTGATACCGTGGCATGAGGTGCGGCCAATGCCGCAGCCGACCGGCCGACAAACCCACGACGTAAGGTTTAGATGCTGTGCAGCCTGTTACGGCAAGTGGCAGCAAAAAAAATGTTCTTTTTTGAAAAAAAGAACCAAAAAACTTTTCTCCGTTGGGGTGCGCCGCGCGGCCGCGTGTCGGATACAGCGTCAGGCATGACAGCAGGCACACCACCATGACAAACGGCGGGATCGAAACGCTCTCCAGCCGGATCGCCTATGAAAACCGCTGGACCCGCCTGCGCGAGGATATCATCCGCTGGTCGGACGGGTCACAAGGCCTGTACGGCGTCGTTGAACGCGCCGACTTCGTCGTCATCCTGCCCTTGCACGAAAACGGCGACGTGACGCTTGTGGAACAATACCGCTACCCGGTGCGCCGCCGCATGATCGAACTTCCCATGGGCATGTGGGAGGAAAAGCCGGGCACCGACCCGATCGACGTCGCCCGCGGCGAACTGGCGGAGGAAACCGGCTTGCTGGCGACCTCGCTCGTCCGCGCCGGCGAGGTGTTCCAGGGCGCCGGCTACAGCAACCAGCGCGGGCACGTCTTTCTCGCCACCGGCCTGCGGCACGGCGAGGCCAGGCGCGAAATCTCCGAGCAGGACATGACCACCCACCGCATGCCGGTCGAAACGCTCGAAGCGATGATCCGCCGCGGCGAAATCCTCGATGCCATCACCATCGCCGCCTTCGCCCTGGTCCGCCTCAAGGGCATGATCTGAGGCTCATCGCACCCGGATATCCGCGGAAGCCCTCACGCTGCGGCGAGCGCCAGGGCGCGCACGACGGCGCCGTCGCCGGGTTTGCCGTCATGCTGATCATGACCGCCGCGGCTACGCGCTGGCGGCCCGTCTGGTCGTCGCCGGCAGTCTCGCGCTGGGCTACGAGCTGCTGACAGCCTCAGGCACCTGAAGCGGCGCGGCAGTGGAGGTCCGAGGCGGAGTCGAACCGCCCTACGTGGATTTGCAGTCCACTACATAGCCGCTCTGACATCGGACCAGCGGCGCGGCTTTTCACACTCCCCGGCCCGCCAGGCAAGCCCCGGCGCGCGCATCCCCATCTGGACCGCGGCAACCCCGCTGGTTAAACACACGCCATCGTTGGCGGAGCCTTGTCCATGTCCCAGTCCGCACCCGTCATGTCGGCAGCCGACCTTGCGCTCGCCCGCAACCTGATGGTGGATGGCCAGTTGCGGCCCAGCCGCGTGAACGATCGCCGGATCCTCGACGCCATGCGCAGCCTGCCGCGCGAGTCCTTCGTGCCCGCGCATCTCGCCAGCCTTGCCTACGTGGATGAAAACCTGCCGCTCGGCGGTGGCCGCGTGCTGCTCAAGCCGCTGGTGCTGGCGCGTCTGCTGCAACTGGCCCGCCCCCGGGCCGGCGAGACCGCTTTGATCGTGGGGGCCGGCAGCCTCTATGGCGCCGCGGTGCTGGCTGCCTGCGGCCTGTACGTGATCGCCCTGGAGGAGGATCCGGCTCTGGTCGCACTCGCCCGGCGGGCGCCGCACGATGAAGCCTTCGTCACTATCGTCCAAGGCAAATTGGCCGAGGGCTATGCCGCCTCCGCTCCCTACGACCTTGTGGTCATCGAAGGCGCCGTGCGTGCGATACCCCCCGGCATCGCCAACCAGGTGGCCGATAGCGGACGCCTGGTTACGATTCTGGCGCCCGATCGCGGCGCCAGCGTGGCCGTATTGGCCGAGCCCAGCCTTGGCGGCCTGCGCGCCCAGCCGGAATTCGATGCTGCCGCCCCGCTGCTCCCTGGCCTGGCGCCAGCCCCAACCTTCGTGTTTTAGGCCCACAGGCCACACAATGGTGCGGCCATCACTGAACCCGTTGGCGACACATGGCTCCGTGTGTCAGTGTATGTCTCCATCATGACTGGAGTTTGCCGCATGCGCATGACGCGCGTCGTCCTTGCCGCCTCGGTGTTCGGATCTGCCGGCCCTGCCTTCATCGGCCCGGCGCTGGCGCAGACCCTGCCCAACCGGCCCGGCTTCGTGGCCGCAGGCCCTGGCATGGCCCGCACCATCGCCACCGACGAGCCTGATAGCGTGCCCCACACGCTGATCGAAACCCTCGGCATTGCCTACGAAACCAATCCCCAGCTCACCGGCGAACGCGCCCATCTGCGCTCCACCGACGAGAATGTCCCAACTGCTCTGGCCGGTTGGCGCCCGACCGTATCGGTGACCGGGTCCTATGGGTATGCGGCAGGCAAATATATCGACTCATCATCGTGCACAGTGGGTGCACCTGGCTGCAACGTCGTGTCGGACATCGACGGCAACATCAAATACAGCAGCCCTTTTTACACACAGACGATCAAGAACAACCGTGTCGCGGATCAGGGAACGGCCACCGTCACCCAGTACCTCTACCGCGGCGGCAAGACGACATCGACAACCCACGAAGCGGTTAACAGCGTCTATGCCGAGCGGGCACGCCTGATCGCCGAGGAAGAGACGGTCTTCACCGACACAGTCAACGCCTATGTTGGTGTGATCGAGGATCAGCAGCTTCTTGCCCTGGACCGCGCCAATGAGCAGGTGCTTGGCGACGAGTTGAAGGCGATCAACGACCGGTTCCGCGTGGGCGAGCTCACCCGCACGGACGTGGCGCAGGCCGAAGCGGCGCTGGCCGCCGCCATCGCCACGCGCCAGACCGCCGAAGGCACGCTGGAGACCGCGCGTGCCACCTTCGTGCGCGAGGTGGGGGTGCAGCCGCCGGCCGACCTGATTGATCCTCAGCCGCTGAAGCTGCCGATCAAGGATGAGAAGGAAGCGGTTGAACTCGCCACCTCCAACAACCCGAACGTCATTGCCGCCAAGTTCAACGAGTCGCAGCTGCGGGATGCCGTGGATGTCGCGTTCGCAAATCTCGGCCCGACCGTCAGTTTGCAGGGATCCGCGCTGTACGCGAATGGTGCCAGCCTGACGCGCACGGAAAGCTATGGCGCCACCGCAACGATCAATGTCACCATCCCACTATACCAGGGCGGCGCCGAATATGCCGCCATCCGGCAGGCGCGCCAGAATTACCTTCAGGCCGTTCGCCAGACGGAGGATGCGCAGCGGGCCGCCCGCGAACAGGCCGTGCAGGCATATGAAACCTTGCTCGCCGCCCGCGCCTCGATCGAGAGCTCCAAGGTCGGCGTCCGGTCCAGCGAGATCGCGCTGGAAGGGCTGGAGCGTGAGGCGCTGGTTGGCAGCGCCACCACGCAGGAGGTGCTGATCGGCCAGCAGAACCTGCTCGCCGCCCAGATCACCCTGGTGCAGAACATCACCAGCATGGTCACCGCCTCCTACGGCGTGGCCAGCGCCATCGGCCGCCTCACCGCCAGCGATCTCGGCTTGCAGGTTCCGCTGTATGACGAAACCGCCTATTATCGTGCGGTGAAGGGTCTTCTCTGGGGCTCGGGAGACCGTGCCGTCAATCAACCGGGCCGATGACGCATGTCGCATACTTATCCTGCCGATGGCGGCGCCGACCCTTCGATGGAGGACATTCTTGCCTCCATCCGCCGTATCCTCAACGATGATGCGGAGGCGGAGCCGTCCGCGGCTGCCGGCGCCGAGATTGTGGCGGAACCCTCACCACCTGAACCAGCCGAGGACGTATTCGTGCTGGACCAATCCATGTTGATCGAGGAGACGGCGCCTGTGCAAACCGAGGAGAAGATCGTGGCCGAGCATTTCAGTCCTGATCCGGAGCCGGCGCCGCAGCCGCCTGCCGAGGCGGATGAGCCGTTGGTAAATCCGGCCGCGGCCGCGGCCGCGAGTGCTTCGCTGGGCGCGCTGGTGCGGGTGGTGAGCGCGCGGCAGACGCCCGTGTATCGCGGCGGGCCGTCGCTGGAGGATATCGTGCGCGAGGAACTCCGGCCGCTGGTGAAGGAGTGGCTGGATGAGAATTTGGCGCCGATGGTGGAGCGTATGGTGAGGGCGGAGATCGAGCGGGTGACCCGCGCCTAACACGCACGGTCGGGGATCGTCAGGCGAAGCCAGGGGTCTGGGGCCTTTCGGCCCCAGCGGGGTCCAGGGGCAGAGCCCCTGGCCTTTTTATTTTGGATTTGTGTTGTGCTCGACAAGTTGTTTGCCCACGCCACCCTCGAATCCAGTCTCTACGAGGGCTGGGAGCGCGCCGGCGCGTTCGCCGCCGGCGCCTCCAAGGGTGCCCCTTTCACCATCATGATCCCTCCGCCCAACGTGACGGGCAGCCTGCATATCGGCCACGCGCTGACCATGACGGTGCAGGACACACTGATCCGCTGGCGCCGCATGCAGGGCCGTGATGCGCTGTGGCAGCCGGGCACCGACCACGCCGGCATCGCCACCCAGATGGTGGTCGAACGCGACCTCGCCCTCGAACAGACCACCCGCCAGACACTCGGCCGCGAAGCGTTCCTCGCCCGCGTCTGGCAGTGGAAGGCGCAGTCGGGCGGCACCATCACCCGCCAGCTTCGCCGCCTGGGCGCCTCGCTCGATTGGCCGCGCGAGCGCTTCACCATGGATGAGGGGCTTTCCGAAGCGGTCCGCACGGTGTTCGTCACCCTCACCAATCAGGGCCTGATCTACCGTGACCGCCGGCTGGTGAACTGGGATCCCAAATTCCAGTCCGCCCTTTCCGACCTGGAGGTGGAAAGCCAGGAGGTGCGTGGTCATCTCTGGCACATCGCCTATCCCGTGGAAGGCCCCGAGGGTTTTACCCTGACGGTTGCCACCACGCGCCCCGAGACCTTGCTCGGCGACACGGCCGTGGCCGTGCACCCCGATGATGCGCGCTACCGCCATCTTGTCGGCCGTACCATCCGCCAGCCGCTCACCGGCCGCCGGCTGGTGATCGTGGCCGACGCCTATTCGGACCCGGAAAAAGGCACCGGCGCGGTGAAGATCACGCCCGCGCATGATTTCAATGATTTCGAGGTCGGCCGGCGCCACGCGCTGCCCATGCCCTCCATTCTCGACCGCCAGGCCCGAATCACGCTGGCCGAGATCGAAGCCGAGCTCACCGACCACTCGGGCGCCGATCTGGCCTTCGTGCGCAGCCTGGAAGGGCGGAGCAGGGAGGATGCCCGCGTTGCCATCGTCGCCCGGCTGGATGAGCTTGGCCTGCTCGAAAAAACCGAACCCCACACCCACCAGGTGCCGGTGGGCGACCGGTCCGGCGTGGTGATCGAGCCTTTGCTGACCGTGCAGTGGTATTGCGACGCCGCCACGCTGGCCAAGCCGGCGATCGAGGCGGTGGAGAGCGGCCGAACCGTGTTCGTACCCAGGCAATGGGAGAACACCTTCTTCGCCTGGATGCGTGACATCAAGCCCTGGTGCATCAGCCGCCAGCTCTGGTGGGGCCATCGCATCCCCGCCTGGTATGCGCCGGACGGCAGCGTGTTCGTCGCCCGCACCGCGGAGGAGGCCCACGCGCAGGCGGCGACGAAGTTCGGCGCGCCGACGGCGTTGACGCAGGACGAGGACGTGCTGGACACCTGGTTCAGCTCCGGCCTATGGCCCTTCTCCACCCTCGGCTGGCCCACCCAAACCGCCGACCTCGCCCGCCACTACCCCGGCGACGTGCTGGTCACCGGCTTCGACATCATCTTCTTCTGGGTCGCCCGGATGATGATGCTGGGCCTGCATTTCATGGGCGACGTGCCGTTCCGCACGGTCGTCATCCACGGCCTGGTGCGTGACGAGCGCGGCCAGAAGATGAGCAAATCCAAGGGCAACGTGATCGATCCGCTCGCCCTGATCGACGAGTACGGCGCCGATGCGGTGCGTTTCGCCGTCTGCCAGCTCACCGGGCCCGGCCGCGATATCAAGCTCGGCGCCGCCCGCGTGGCCGAGGCCCGCGGTTTCGTCACCAAGCTGTGGAACGCCGCCCGATTCTGCGAAATGAACGGCGTGGCCCCCGATCCCGGCTTCGATCCCGCCACCGCCGCATCGCCCCTCTGCCGCTGGCTGCTGGATGCCGCCAACACCGCCATCGCCGAGGCCACTGATGCGCTGGAGGCCTATCGCTTCGACGATTACGCCGGCGCCTGCTACCGCTTCACCTGGAACGTGTTCTGCGACTGGTTTGTGGAACTGGCCAAACCCGTGCTGCTGGGCGAGGAGGGGGCGGAGAAGCAGGAGGTTCGGGCCACGGCCGCCCACGTGCTCGGCGTCATCCTGCGCCTGCTCCACCCGGCGACCCCCTTCGTTACCGAGGCGCTATGGGATGGTTTTGGGTATGGTGAACCCCTCAGCCTGATCCGCGCCCCCTGGCCCGCGCCGGTTGCGATCACCGGTGCCGCCGACGCCCGCGCCGAGCTCGACTGGGTGATCCGCTTCATCACCGCCATCCGCACCGTGCGCGCCGAGATGAACGTGCCGCCGTCCGTGAAAACCCCCGTGCTGCTGCGCGACGCCGCCGCGGCCACCACCGCCCGCGCGCAGGCCTGGTTTGACGCCGCCTCCCGCCTTGCCCGCGTCGCGTCCATCGCGTCCGCGCCCGACGCGATCCCGCCCGGCTCCGCCCAGATCGTCCTGGACGAAGCCACTCTCATCCTGCCGCTGGCCGACCTGATCGACCTTTCCGCCGAGCGTGCCCGCCTGGCCCGCGACCGCGGGCGCGCGGCTGACGAACTCGCCAAGGTGGAGCGCAAGCTGGCCAACGCCGATTTCGTCGCGCGCGCCAAGCCCGAGGTGGTGGAGGAAAACCACACCCGCGCCCGCAGCTTCACCGCCGAAATTGAACGGCTGGATGCGGCCCTCGGAAGGCTCAGCTGACCCGGCACCAAGGAAGGATGAACAGGGGCACGAAGAACACTAAGGACAACGCGAAGGAAAATAAAACAGGCGCAGCCCGTAGGGTGCAATGCGCTTTGGCATTGCACCGACACCCTCTCGCCTTCGACGCGGTGCAATGCCAAAGCGCATTGCACCCTACGGGCTCCTTCGCCCGCGCTTCGCGGGAGGATAAGGGCGGCGGCGCCCTGGCAGCATCGGTCAGCAACGCGCTCTTCGGCAAACGCTACGGACCCGGCTCCAAAGAAGATCTAACCACGAAGACGCGAAGACGATCACTAAGGAAAATGAGACAGGCGCCGATACTTGAGGTGTACGATCAACGCGAGGAAATTGGGAGTCGTTTTGCTCGAAAAACCGTTGCCGGACGCCTGAGCCAGGCGTTCAATCAGCCGCTGCTTGCATGCCCACGAAGCTGACCGATGATGCCCAGGATTTCATGATACCGGGCATCGTCGATCCCGCTGCGCTGTTCTCGTGCGAGGTCGCTTACATTACTCTCTTCGAGATAGAGCGCAGGGCGGCTCTTAGGGTCTCTGAATTGTATGAAAACGGGTGCACCGAGTGAGCCGGGGTAGGCTGGAAGGCCATTTGCTAGGTTGCCGAAATGCGCTGGCTCTAATGACCCATCCTCACTGTAAAGCTCCAGATAACGCTTGAATGTGCCGAAATCGACTTCGGCCCAAGCGCCCCAGCCAAATCTATCGCGCCCATGACTGAAAGGTACCTCGAGCAGGCAGCGAATGAAATAGCGCTCGCCAAAGTTGCATAGGTCAGTGTTGAACCTGGCTTTTTCGACTCGCTCAGCCTCTGGTATCTCCCAAACGGCATCGGGCAGCGTATACGCCCAATCCTTCACAAGGCCCTCGTGCTGCTGTCCGCAGATCGAACATGTGAACCACCCGCTCAACGCTGCCTCCCAATACGTCGTCCAATACCTATCCGTTGTTCAGTTTCCCCGCATCAATCATTGTGAGCGCTTCGTAGCTCGTAGGGCAGAAACGCGGAGAGCCTTCCGCCACTCCTACGCCAGCCTGTAGGGTGCAATGCGCTTTGGCATTGCACTGACACCCTCTCCTCCTCGACGCGTTGCAATGCCAAAGCGCATTGCACCCTCCGGGCTCCTTCTGCCGCGCTTCGCGGGAGGATGAGGGCGGCGGCGCCGCCCTGGCCGCAAAAAATCTCTCCAGGTTGACGCTTCTTCTTCGTGCAATCCTTCGTGCCTTCGCGCCTTCGTGGTTGAATCTTTCTGTCTTCAGCCCCAACCAGCAGCCGAGACTCTCGTCCAGGACCCCCAGGTGCACCCCTCCCGCCGCCACGCCGAGCTCGGCCCCGAGTTCTTCGACCCGGTCGCCCCCGCGCGCTTCCCCACCCATATCCTGCGCTACCGCAACCAGGCCTGGGCCGCGCGCGTCGGCCTCGATAGCCTCACCGATGCCGCGTGGATCGACCATTTCGGCCGCTTCGCGCCAATCCCCGGCAGCTTCGAACAGCCGCTCGCCCTGCGCTATCACGGCCACCAGTTCCGCAGCTACAATCCCGATCTGGGCGACGGCCGCGGCTTTCTCTTCGCCCAGCTTCACGACCTGCACGATGGCCGCCTGCTCGATCTCGGCACCAAGGGCAGTGGCACCACGCCGTGGTCACGCAGCGCGGATGGGCGGCTCACGCTGAAGGGCGGCGTGCGCGAGGTGCTGGCCACCGCCATGCTGGAAGCCCTCGGCGTCACCACGTCCAAAACTTTTAGTCTCATCGAAACCGGCGAGGACCTGGTGCGCGGCGACGAACCATCGCCCACCCGCTCCGCCGTGCTGGTCCGCCTCAGCCACACCCATATCCGAATCGGCTCCTTCCAGCGCCTCGCCTACTTGCAGGACGTGCCAAATCTCACCCGCCTGCTGGACCACAGCATCGCGGTGGCCATGCCGCACGCCTGGCGCGACGATCCGGCCGAGCGCGCCTGCGCCTTTCTGCACCAGGTCTGCCTGAACGTGGCCCGCATGGGCGCTCAATGGATGGCCGCCGGCTTCGTGCACGGCGTGCTGAATACCGACAACATCAACATCACCGGCGAAAGCTTCGATTACGGCCCCTGGCGCTTCCTGCCCACGTTCAACCCCGACTTCACCGCCGCCTATTTCGACCATTCCGGCCTCTACGCCTATGGCCGCCAGCCGGACACGCTGCTGTGGAACCTGGTACGCCTGGCCGAATGCCTGCTGCCGCTGGCCACCAAGGAACATCTGGAAAACACCCTCGCCGTCTTTGTCCCCGCCTTCCGCGCCGATCTCGCCTCCAGCGCCATCCGCCGCCTCGGCCTGCAATCCCGCGGCGAGGAGGAGGATGCGGCGCTCAGCCAATCCCTGTGGGCCGCAATGCAAGCCAGCCAGACCCCGTTCGAACGCTGTCTTTTCGATTGGTTCGGCGGCGCCGCCAGCACCGCCCGCGCCGAACGCTCCCCCGCCGCGCCGGCCTATGCCAGTGACGCCTTCGCCCCCTTCCGCGCGCGCCTCACCGCCTACGCCCCCGATCCCGCCGCCCGCCTGGACCACCCCTATTTCGCCGGCCTCACCCCCTGCACCATGCTGATCGACGAGGTGGAGCAGATCTGGGCGCCCATCGCCGCCGCGGACGACTGGTCCGCGTTGACGGAAAAACTCGCCCGCATCGCCAGTATGGCCGAAGCCTACGGCACCATACCCGCCTGAGGTGGCGCTGCTCACCGGCACATGAACGCGAACTCATGCAAACCGCCCGCGACGGCTTCGTTGTTACATCACACAGCAACACACGAATGCAGGAGGTTCAGATGAAAAATCTACGGCGCAGTCTTCTCGGTGGTGCTGTTGCCGCAGCCCTCGCGCTGCCCCTGGTCGCCGCACCCGCACCCGCCCAGGCGCACTGGCATCATGGCGGCTGGCATCACGCCGGGTGGCACCATGGGTGGCGATGGCACGCCGGCTGGCATCACGGCTGGGGCTGGCATTTCATCCCGGGCCATTACACGCCCTGGGGCGCATGGGTCCCGCCCCACTGGGGCTATTAGCACCGCGCCGCAGGATGGGCTGGCAACAGCCCATCTTGCCGGCCGCCTCGCGTGCTATCCGCGCCGGAAAAACGCCGCGCCCATTAACACCCCGCCCACCACAATCGCCGCTTCGCTCAGCAGCGGCGGGATGACATGCGACTTCTGCTCGGTCGCCTGCACGTGCAGCGGGCCGACATTGGCGACATTGCGGGTGTCCTCGGTGGTAAAGTAGGGCACGGCGAGGCCGGCAATGCCGAGCAGAAGAATGACAGCGCCGGCGATCAACAGTGAACGGCTCAATTTGTCCTCATGGCGTTATGAATTGTCCGGCCTTAACACGGTTTGGGAACAAGAGTTTCCGGCACCGCGGGGCGGGCCCGATCGCCGAACACCTCGGTAAAACTCACCTGCGCGCTTCCCGGCCGCAGCGGCTTCGGCTGGTCCGGCGACGGTGCCCACCCCGTCAGCATCGCCAGCCGCAGAACCACCTCCGTCCGCCCCTGCCGCTGCGGCAAGGCGGCCAGCGCCGCCGGTAGCAACGCCCGCGGCGGCATGCGCCTGTCCCGCAGCGCCACCGCATTGGTCTCCCCCGCCGCCCGCAAATCGCGCAGGATCTCCAGCGGGTCCGCATAGAGCAGGCTGATCTCGTCCAGATCGGCGACCGGCAGCGCGAAACCCGCCCGCTGCAACAGCGCCGCGCCATCGCGCAGCTCGGCGAAGGGCGAAACCCGCGGCGAGGCGCCGCCCGTCAGCGCCGTCTCCGCCTCCATCAACGCCGTTCGCAGCGCGCCCAGCGTCCCCAGCGCCGGCAGGCTCGCCAGCAGCAGCCCATCCGGCCGCAGCGCCGCGCGCAACTGGATCAGCGCGCCCGGCAGATCGTTCACCCAGTGCAGCGACAGGCTCGCCACCACCAGATCGAAACTCCCCGGCGCGAACGGCAGAAACTCCTCATCGCCCGCCACCGCCAGGCCGCCATTGATCGCCGCCATCCGCGGCGACAGATCCAGGCTCACACAGCCGATCCCACGCGCCCGTAGCAGCGGCGCCACCACCCCACGCCCGCCCACATCCAGCGCCTGGGTGAACCGGTGCGTGGTGTCGTCCAGCCGGTCCAGCAGCCGCTCCGCCGCGTCGCGCAACACGTCGTTGACGCCGCTCACCAGGGGTGCGGCACGGTCGCGGTGGTGGCGGATGGAGCGGCGGTTGAAGATGGGCGTCATGGGGAGGGAGGAAGGCCTTCTTTTTTGAAAAAAAGAAGCAAAAAACTTTTACTTGTTCAGGCGCGTGGTCGCCCACTGTGTCGGGTCCAATGGGTAAAAGTTTTTTGCTTCTTTTTTTCAAAAAAGAAGGCTTTCTTCCTTCATGCTCCGCCCCCTCCTCAACCTCCTCCTTCCCCCCCAATGCGCCATCTGCGACGCCCAGGTGAGCGAACCCGCCCAGCTCTGCGCCGCCTGCTTCCGCCAGATGCATTTCATCGCGGCGCCGGCCTGCCGGCGCTGCGGGTTGCCGATCTCCGCCCAGCGTCATCACGTCTGTGCCACCTGCGCCGCCACACCCCCAGCCTGGCGCCAGGCGAGCGCGCCGTTGCTGTATGACGACGCCGCCAAACGCCTGATCCTGCCGTTCAAGAACGGCCGGGAGGACATCGCTTCAACCCTCGCGTTGCACATGCAGCGCGCCGGTGCCGCCCTGCTCGCCGGCGCGGACATGCTGGTGCCGGTGCCGCTGCACCGCTGGCGGCTGCTGAGGCGGCGCTACAACCAGGCGGCCCTCCTCGCCGCTGCCCTGTCGCGCCGCACCCGTCTGCCGGTGCTGCCGGACGCCCTGGAACGCACCCGCCCCACCACGTCCCTTGGCGGCCTGCGTGCCGGCGAACGCGCCGCCCTGCTGCGCGGCGCCATCCGCGCCCGCCCCAGCCGGGCTGCCGCCATCGCCGGGCGTCGCATCCTGTTGATCGATGATGTGCTCACCTCGGGCGCCACGGCCGCCGCGTGTACGCATGCCCTCCTTGACGCGGGCGCCGCCAATGTCGACGTACTGGTCGCAAGCCGCGTCGCCAATCCCAAAGGCGATGACATTCCAAAGGCCAACCCGCACGGAACCGACGATGCCGACGATTGAAATCTACACCCAGCTCTTCTGTCCATTTTGCGCCCGCGCCGTGAACCTGCTCACCCGCAAAGGCGTCACCTTCCGCGAAATCGACGCGCCCAGCGGCTCCGCCGCGCGTGAGGAAGCCCGCGCCCGATCCGGCGGCCGCACCTCCGTGCCCCAGATATTCATCGATGGCCGGCATATCGGCGGCAGCGACGACCTCGCCGCGCTGGACCGCGCGGGGAAACTCGATCCGCTCCTAGCGGCCTGAAAGACAAGGGAAGACTGTTCTTTTTTGAAAAAAAGAACCAAAAAACTTTTATCCGTGGGCGTGCGTGGCCAGCGGCGAAAGCGATGCCTGAATCATTCAAGTGAGCACCATGATCCATTACGATCTGCGCTGCGCCGGCGGACACGAATTCGACGGCTGGTTCCGCAGCAGCGCCGCGTTCGACTATCAGGCAGCAGAAGGCCTTCTGGAATGCCCGGCTTGTGGCGGCACGCAGGTCTCGCGCGCGCTCATGGCGCCGCGCTTGAGCCGCGGCGCCGCCGAGCCGGCACCGGCGCCGGAGCCCAAGCCGGTATCAGGACCCCCGGCCATGGCAGTGGGCGGCATCCCAGTTATGCCTGACCAGATGCGCGCCGTGCTGCAGCGTATCCGGGCCGAGGTGGAGCAGAAATGCGACTATGTCGGCCCGCGCTTCGCCGAGGAGGCACGCGCCATCCATGAAGGCGCGGTGCCGGAGCGCCCCATCTATGGCGAAGCAACCGACGAACAGGCCGCAGCCCTCGCTGAGGACGGTATCAACGTTGCCCGAATCCCTTGGGTGCCCCGCGCTGATGGGTAGGCGCGGACGGGCCGCGGCGGCGCTGCTGCTCGGCGGCCTGGCCATGGTGCCGGCAGCGCGCGCAACCGATTCCACCGCCTCGGCATCGCTCTCGCCACTGGGCTACTGGTACACCCAGGATCACCGCGGCGTTATCCAGATACGCCCCTGCGGCGCCGATCTCTGCGGCTATATCGAAGGCATCTCCGGCTTCCCGCCGCATGGTGGCGTGCTGCGCGATATCCACGGCACACCGCAATGCCATCTTGAACTGCTCGGCAACCTCAAATTCCACGCGGCTGACGGCCGCTGGCATGGCAGCGTCACCAACCCCGAGGATGGCCAGACCTACGATGCCGAGGTTTGGGTGCCGCCCGACCACACGATGCGGCTACGCGGGTATATCGGCGTTCCGCTGCTCGGCGTTACCCAGCTGTGGCCGCCCTTCGCCGGGACTGTCGCCGCCGACTGCCACTACCACCCCGCGTCGGGCTGAAATTCCGCGCGGCGCCGCGCGATTACCCGGCCGCCGGCGTCAGTACATGCACCGCGCGGCTCGCGACCATGTCGCGCGTCCTGCGGGCATAGGCCGCCATGTGGGGTGAGGCGGCATGTGCGGCCAGCGCTGCCTCACTTTCCCAGATCTCGATCACCATGAACGTGTCGTCGCCCAGCCTGGTCTGCATCTTTCCCCCCTCCGGGGCATCGATGACCGGCTGATAGGCGATGCAGCCGGCCTCGGCGCGTACCGCCGGCAGGTTGGCTCGCGCTTCCGCCAGGATGGCTTCGCGCTGCCCCGGCTTGGCGGTGATAACGGCAACGACGTGGATCATGCGGCACGCTCCGACATTCGGCTGGTGGCTGAGAAAAGGGAGTCCGGCCGCGCAACCTTGCCCGGGCACCTGCGGGCGCCTTTTGCATGGCGTTTTCCGCCTCAGCTACTCCAGCTCATACCCAAACCGCTCCAGGAATGTCTGCCATTCGGTCCTCGCGCGGGCACGCAGGTCGGCTGGCAGATCGTGTCGCCAACGGCCGATGGAGGCTTCCGGCGTTTCGCTGGTGCCGTGCTGGCGGAACATGTCGGTGCCTGCCACCGGCGCCAGCTCCACGCCAAGGAAATCAGTCAGCTTCCCGAAGGTGGCCGCATTGCCGCGGATCATGTCCTCGTAGCGGATCACACAGAGATCCTCGCGCCCGGCATCGATGATCTGGGTCAACTGCGTGCAGCCGTCGCTGAGGTGATGCAGCGCGCGGTCACGCGTGGAGGAGAAATAGGCCATGTGCGAGCACAGCGTATCACGCGGATCGCGCACGATTACGATCTCTCGCATGCCGGCAAATACCCGGCGCACGAACATCCTGCTGGATTTCAGCAGGTTGTTGTTCTTCTCGGCAAAATAGGTGGCACCCGGCTTGCCCTGGTCCTCGGCAAGCCGGCGGTAATATTCCCGCACCGTGTCGGCAACCGCCTCGCCCAGCCGCGCAGGCGCCCATTGGCCGAAGAAATCGCGCAGCTTTTCCTGGCTTTTGAAGGCATGCACATACTGGCCGCCGCTGAACGGGTTGAACCCGATCGAGAAGCCGTTGCCCTCAAGCCGGTCCGGGTGGGTAGACCGTTCGGTATCCGCGGGCGCGGTCAGCACGCCGAACGCCATGGCATAGTAGGAGAGCAGTCGAAGCTCGTAGGGTACTAGCTCGGCCACGGTGATCTGGCGGGAGGCTGCCAGGCAGCTCATCAGGTAGGTGGTGCCAGATCGTCCGGGTGCCGTGACCAGGATCGGTGCCGGACGCTCCACGACCGCGGCGTCGGCATGTACCGCCGGCGCCGCGGGCCGTGAAAGCCGCGGCAGCGGCGCCTCCCGCGGCACCAGCCGGTCGCCATTGGGCAATGGCCTGCCGTCATCGGCGAACCGCACGCTCACCAGATTGTCCGTGTCCGGCTCCAGCGGCACCGGGAAACTGAAACTGAAGCCGTGCTTGCCGTCGCCGAATTTGCCCAAAGCGGCAAGGTCGGGCCGCAACCGCCCGGTGGTTACCCGGCCGGCCTCCACACCGTTGATGAGCACGCAAAGTTCCAGCCGGCTTGCCGGCTTTTGCGCATCGGCCGCCCATCCGGAAACGTGAGTTCGCGATACGGCGTCGACGTGCCCACCGCGCATGGCGCCACTGAGTTTCATAGAGGCCGTTTTTCTGCGTCCGCGGCGGTGTCCGCGTCAAGCTATACGCGCAATCTTCATGGGTGCATCCCGTATTGCGCGGGGCGCCCGCCCGCCCCTATGTAACGTCCGGCGGACGGCGTTTTCGTGGGAGTGCGGCCCTGCCTGCCGGCGAAGCTGAGAAAGTCTTGGGGAACATCATGCCTTTGGACCACCAGGCCCGCCGGTTTGCGGGTGGGGCGGCGTGCAAGCGGGTAGGGGGGTAGGGTTCAGGGTGGCTGGTTTCCGTCCAGGTGAGGATTTGCAGCCGTCGCGGTCCGCGGCAGCGGCGCCAGAGGCACTTTCCTTCACCGCGCAGGCGGATGCGGGCGGCACCGATTTCGACGTGCTGATGGGCTATCAGATGTTCCTGGGCCGCGACCCGGAGAGTTCCTTCGTGATCGCCGATGCCAAGTCCAGCCCGGTCGGAGCGTTCATCCGGGCACTGCTCGGATCGGGCGAGTTCCAGAGCGCGGTGGTGGATCGTCTGGCGGCGGGCAAGGCTTTGCCGCACGAGACCACCTCGGCCGGCCCCTCGCGCGAACAGCTGGACTGGCTGTTCCGCCAGATTGTCCTGCCTCCCCGGGCGGAGATGGCGCTGCGCGGCCGGCAGGACTGGCGCGACTGGCTGCGCATGTTCATCTCGGTGCCGGGTGTTCCGGCCGCACCGGCCCGTGCCGCCGCTGCAGATGCCGCCAAGCCGGCGCCGGAGGCGCTGCCGGTCAGCGACGGTTTCGTGCTGATCCAGATCGAAAAGCCCAAGCAGGGGGAGACCCTGCATCCGGGCGGTCTGCTAAGCGGCACGGGCTGGGTGATCGCGCCGGCCGATGTGGCTGAAGTGGCCGTGCATCTCGACGACCGGCTGATCACCCATGCGCGCTATGGCTTGCCCCGCCCCGATGTGGCCCGCAGCTTCCCGCATTATCGTCACGTCGATCACTGCGGCTTTTCCTTTTCCGCCGAATTGCCACCCACGCTCCGGCTGCATGCCCGCAGCGAACTGGTCGTCAGTGTGCGCACCGAGCGTGGCGACACGGGGCGCCGGGCCGTGCGTCTGGCGGGCGAGCCGGCGCGCGCCCGCGCCGAACCCGCGTCCAGCGTTGCCCCCTCCATCTGGCCGATCCGGCTGGCGGTGGAGGAGGCGGTGGTGGATGCCGAACGCATGCTGCGGGTGCGCGGCTGGGCGATCTCCCGCGCCCCGATGCGCTCGGTCACGATCATGCTGGGCGAAACGATGCTGGGCGAGGCAAAGTATGGTCTGCCGCGCGATGACATTCCCACCCAGCATGCCGGCTACGGCAATGCCGCCCAATCGGGCTTCACCCTCGTGCATCCGATTGGCGACGATGCCGTGTCCGGGCCCGGCTTCGTCCGCGTCACCGCCACCGACAGCGGCGGCCAGACCCGGCAGACCATTGTCCCAGTCTTTCTCCCGCCGCGGGAGGTGCCGTCCCAGCCGGTAGGTCCCGCCAGTGCGATTCGCTGCTCCTGCGACACGGCGACTCTGACGCCGTCGGGCAAGCTCACTGTGGGCGGCTGGGCGATGGCGCCCGGCGGCATTGCATCGATCCTTGTGGAGCTGGACGGCATAGAAGTTGGCTCAGCCGCGCACGGGCGCCCGCGCCCGGATGTGGGACGCCGCTTCCCCGATGACCCGGATGCCAACCAATCAGGTTTCCTGTTGAGCCTTGACCTGCCGCGTGCACCTGCCCAGGGGGCGCACACGGTCACGCTGCGCCTGACCGGGCGCGCCGGCGCGCAGCGTGTGCTGGAGCATCCGGTGGTGACCCAGGCTATCCCGGGTGCCGCTGCTGCCCTGGTCGCCACGCCGGCAGGGTCTGCCCGCGCTGCCGCGACGATGGCGGGGATGCGGCTTGAGGTGGATCGTCCGAAGCTCGATGGCGATCGTGCCCGCGAGACGGTGCGCGGCGCCCTGACCATAGCCGGCTGGACCGTCGCCCGCGCCGGAGTGGAGCGCGTCTCCGTCTATTGCAATGACAGGCTGCTGGGGGAAGCCTATCTTGGCATGCGGCGGGCGGATATCGGCGCGGCTTACCCCGAGTATCAGGGGTCCCTACGCGCCGGCTATGCCATGGTATTGCCACCGGGTTCGCTGCCAGCCGGTAACCATCGCATCCGCATCGTCACCCGCGCCGCGGCTGCTCCCGGCGCCGCTGCGGCCTCGATGGAGCGTGCCTTCAGCCTGACGGTCGAGCCTTACGACGCGCTTCCCCCTGATGGCGACATACGCCGGGAACTGCCGCCGGCGGAAGCAGAGTTCGGGCGGCGCCTGTTGCAGCGTCTGGGGGTGCAGCCGGAATTCGAGGTTCTGATCGCGGTGCCGGACCCGGCACCGGGGCAGGGGGGGGATGCGGATGTCGCGGCGCTTCAAGCGACGCTTGAGACCCTGCGCGCGCAAGCCTACCCCGGTTGGAAGGCTTCCATCTCGCTCGCGGGGGCGGCGCCACGCGCCGCCGCGCTGGCTCTGGCTGAGGCCGATCCCGAGGGCCGGGTGACCCTGGCCGAGGCTGCCCCGAAGCCAAATCCCGCCAAGCCGCCGCGCCGCGCCGCGGCCAGGCGGGCCGCGGCAGGCGGCAACCCCTCGGCGCCACGCATGATCATGTCCCTGCGCGCCGGCGACCTTCTGGGTGCCGATGCTCTGCTCGAACTCGCCATCGAGGCGGCCGGCGCCGCGCGGCCGGACTTCATCTACGCCGACGATCTGCGCCACGATCCAGCGCAAGGCCGGGTGCAACCCTTCTTCAAGCCGGACTGGTCACCCGAGCTGCTTCTGTCGATGAATTACATCGGCCGTCCCTGGTGCGCGAGCCCGCACCTGCTGGCAGCCGCCGGCCTGACGCCAGCCAGTCTGGCTGCCATATCCGATTACGAGGCCGTACTGCGCCTCACGGCGCAGGCGAAAACCATCCGCCATGTTCAGCGCGTGCTCTGCGCCCGGGGGCAGGGCGGCGATACGCCGGCCGAGGAACAGGCGGCGCTCACAGCCTGCCTCGCCCAGCGCCGGATCTCCGGCACCGTTACGCCCGGCCGCGTGGCTGGCACGTGGCGGGTTCGCCGCGACATCCACGCCAGCAAGACAGCCAGCGGAGGCAGGTCCGGACGGATCGTCCCAGGCCGGGTCTCGGTGATCATGCCCACCTGCGCCGCGCGCGGCCTGGTGCGCATCGCCCTGAAAACGATCCGCGCCAACACCGCGCCGGCGCGGCCGGATGGCCGCGATGTCGAGATCATCATCGTCGACAACACGCCGGCAACCGAAACCCGCACGCGCACCTGGCTGCGGCGCCACGCCGACCAGGTGATCGACATGCCCGATCCGTTCAATTGGTCGCGCTTCAACAACGCCGGCGCGCGCGCCGCCACGGGCGAATACCTGCTTTTCCTCAACGACGATATCGAGGTGTGCGAGCCCGGCTGGCTGGAACCGCTTCTGGAATACGCGCAAATGCAAGGCGTTGGCGTCGTTGGCGCCCGGCTGCTGTATCCGGATGGCAAGGTGCAGCATGGCGGCCAGTATCTCGCCGAAACCCATGCCCGCCACGCCTTCCGCTTCGCCGATGCCGCCAACCCCGGCCCATTCGGCATCGCCAGCGTTGCCCGCGAGATGATCTCCGTCACCGGCGCCTGCCAGATGGTGCGCGCCGATGTATTCGCGCGGCTCGGCGGCTATGACGAGGCCCATAGCGTGGTCAACAACGACCTCGATTTCTGCCTGCGCAGCTGGCAGGCGGGGCTTTCGGTGATCTTCACGCCGCATGTCAGCCTGATCCACCATGAGCTCGCCAGCCGCGCGACGCTGGATGACAGCTACGATGAGGATCGCTTCGCCGGCAGTTGGCGTGCCAGTTTCCTCAAGGGTGACCCGTTCCGCAGTCGCCGCCTTGCCCTTGACGCCGACCATTACGGCCCGGATCCCGAGCCGCCCGGCCTGCTTTTCGTCGGGCGCCGCGGGCCCTCACCTGACTCAGTGCAGCGTATCCTGGCCGTCAAGCTCGACCATATCGGTGATTTCCTTACCGCCCTGCCGGCCTTGCGCAGCCTGCGGCGCCGCTTCCCGACGGCCAGGATCGATCTGCTGGCGCCGGCCGCGAGCGCCGAGCTGGCCCGCCGCGAACCCGGGATCGCCGACATTATCGTGTTCGACTTCTTTCACGCCCGCTCGGGTGACGGCCAGAAGGATGTGCGGGAGCCGGAACTCGCCGCCCTCCAGGCGCGCCTGGCCCCGGCCGGCTACGACATTGCCATCGATCTGCGCATGCAGTCCGAAACCCGGCGCGTGCTGCCCTATACCGGCGCCAGGCTGCTGGCCGGCTATGATCGCGGCAACCAGTTCCCGTTCCTCGACGTGGCGCTGGAGTGGGAGGGCGATACCAAACTCGTCGCCAAGCGCGGCCATATCTCCGAGCGGCTCGTCCAGCTTGTATCTGCCACCGAGGACGCCTGCCGCGCCGAGGTTCTTCCGGCGGATGAAGCGGTTTTGGCCGCCGATGCGGTGCCGGCGCTCGCCGCCTTGCCCGCGGCGTTTCGGTCACGGCCGATTGTGTGCGTGCATCCAGGCGTGGGCAATACGGTGCGTCAGTGGCCGCCTGCCCAGTATGCGGCGCTGGTCGATCTGCTCACTGCCGAGGCTGGCGTCAGCGTGGTGCTGATCGGCGCGGCGGAGGAAGCGGTTATCGCGGAGGATGTCATGCGCCGTGCGGTGGGCGCGGCGGGCTATGTCGAATCCCTCGTCGGCCGCGTCAAGCTGGCCGAGCTGCCCAACGTGATGCGGGCCTGCGCTTTGTTTGTGGGCAATAACAGCGGGCCGCAGCATTTGGCGGCATCGCTTGGGGTGCCGGCCATCGGCATCCATTCCGGCGTGGTGGACGCCGCCGAGTGGGCGCCGCTCGGCTCGCAGGCCATGGCGATACGGCGCCGCATGGTCTGCAGCCCGTGCTATCTGGAATTTGCCTCGGATTGCCCGCGCGGCCTCGCATGTCTGACGGGTCTGCAGCCGCGCGAGGTGTTCGCGCAGTGCAGGCGGCTACTTGGCGGGGCGTGAACTTCCGCCTCACGCCCGTGTCACGCGCGCAGCCGGCGGTGCGCCGCGCGGATCCCGCCGATTGCAACCGATGCGAGCGTATCGGCTGGCCCGCCAGCATGCCGCCAGCGGCCCCGCACCAGCTCTGGGCGGCCGCCCCGCACGGCGGCGCGGAGCACGCTCCACTGCATCGCGGCGGCCAGGCCCTGCACATCGCCGCCCAACTCGCACGCCACCCGGGCGATGGTCGCCAGCAGCCGGTCCAGCGTCGCCGCATCGGGCACGGGCGAGCGGTCGCTCAGATGGCGGATGACGAGTGTTGCTTCCGCCTCCGCCTCGGCACCGAACCATGGGGCATAGGCACGCGCCAGAACCCAAGCCGCCCGCGCCCGGATCTGCGCCGCCATGCTGTGCGAGGTGTTGCTGCTGTGCCAGCGATACTGCGTCAGAACCTGATCCAGCCGTGCCACCTCGCCAAGTGCCATTAGCCGATGGTACAGATCGTAGTCATCGGCCGGCTCAGCCGACTGCCGTAGCGTCTCCCCGCCCACGGCCACCGCCTCCAGCGCATCGCGCCGGAACATCACCGATGACCAGGTGAGCGGATTGCCCAGGTGCAGCAGCAACCGCAGCCCGGCCGGCGCCACGCGCGCCGGCTGGCCGGACCCCACATCCTTCCCGGCGTTGAGTATACGAACCGCGGTCCCCACCAGAACCGTGCCCGGGTGGCTGTCGAGATAATCCGCCTGGGCGGCCAACCGCTGCGGCAGGCTGAGATCGTCATGGTCCAGCACCGCCACATACGGCGCCTGGCAGCAGGCGAGCCCCGCATTGCGCGCGGCGGCAATACCATGGGCACGGCCGTGCCGCAGCACCCGCAACCTGGGATCGTCAATCGCGGCCAGGATGGCCGGCGTTCCATCCATGGAGCCGTCATCGACCACGAGCAGTTCGAAATCGCCCATCGTCTGGCGAAGAATGCTATCGAGGCTCTTGCCGATCGTGGCGGCGCCATTTCGTGTCGTCACCAGCACGCTGACCCGCGGACTGCTCATGCGGACTCATACCCCAGTAGGGTGTGCATCATCCACCATTGCTGGCCGTCCGGCCAGTTCGGGCCTTTGAACAGGCAGGTGCCCTGCTTGCGACGGGGAGCGTCTTATCCTACTTGAGAGATAGGTATTAGGGCGCCCGCGATGACTCTCCCGCACTCACGTCTTTACCCGATGCTCCTCGTCATCGGCGCCCTGGCCGCCACGGCGCCAAGCTCTCCCGCTCAGGAGCAAACTCTGCGAATCGGCTACCAGAAATACGGCACTCTGGTGGTTGAAAAGGCGCGCGCCACGCTGGAGGCCCGCCTTGCCCCCTTGCATGTGCACGTCACCTGGACCGAATTTCTCGGCGGCCCGGCTCTGCTGGAAGCCATGGGTGCCGACAGCATCGATTTCGGCATCACCGGCGATGCCCCGCCCATTTTCGCCCAGGTTGCCGGCGTGCCGCTTGTCTATGTCGCGGTAGAGCCGCCCAGCCCGCATGGCGAGGCCATTATTGTGCCGGCCGACTCCCCCATTCACGGCATCGCCGATTTGCGCGGCAAGAAGATCGCGCTCAACCGCGGCTCCAACGTGCATAATTTGCTGGTGCGCGTGCTGCAAAGCGGCGGCCTCTCGGTCAGCGACGTGCAGCCCGTCTACCTCAAGCCCTCCGACGCGCGCCCCGCCTTCGAGAACGGCAGCGTCGATGCCTGGGCGATCTGGGATCCCTATCTCGCCGCCGCGCAAACCGCGTTGAAAACGCGGCTGATCGCCGATGGCGTTGATGCAAACGGCCACGTGATCGACGAGAACCGCGAATTTTTCCTCGCCACCCGCGATTTCGCCACCGCCCATCCCAAAGTTCTCAAGGCTCTTTTGGCGGATCTGAAACAGACCGAGGCCTATGCCAGCACTCACCATGAAGAGGTTGTCCAGCTTCTCGCGCCCGCCATGGGCATGGATCCCGCCGCCGTCCGCCTCGCGGTCGACCGCCTGAGTTTCGGCGTTCACCCCATCGACGCCCCGATCCTCGCCTCGCAGCAAAACATCGCCGACGTCTTCGCCAGTCTCAACCTGATCCCCGACAAGATCGACATCAAAGACGCCACCCTCCCCAAGCCGCCAACGTACTGACGACTGACGACTGGAGACTGACATGCAGCTTTTGTGGTTCCTGCCCACGCACGGCGATGGCCGCTACCTCGCCTCCGCCACCGGCGGGCGGGCGCTGACCTTCGATTATATGCGCCAGGTGGCCCAGGCGGCCGACCAGCTTGGCTACTGGGGTATGCTGCTGCCCACCGGCCGTTCCTGCGAGGATAGCTGGGTGGTCGGCTCCGCCGTCGCCCCCGCCACACGCCAACTGCGCTTCCTGATCGCGCTGCGCCCCGGCCTGGTCTCGCCGGTGATGGGCGCCCGCATGGCGGCGGCGCTGGACCGCGCAACCGACGGCCGCCTGCTCATCAACGTCGTCACCGGCGGCGACCCGGTGGAGCTGAAGGGCGATGGGCTCTGGCTCGGCCATGACGAACGCTATGCCATGACCGACGAATTCCTCACCATCTGGCGCCGCGTGATGTCCGGCGAGGCGGTGAACTTCAAGGGCCAGCACTACCACGTGGAGGATGCCCGCCTGGCCTTCCACCCGGTGCAATCCCCCTATCCGCCGCTGTGGTTCGGCGGTTCCTCGCCCGCCGGCATCGAGGTGGCCGCCGACCATTGCGACGTCTATCTCACCTGGGGCGAACCGCCGGCCGATGTGGCCGCCAAGATCGCCACCGCCCGCGCCGCCGCCGAAAAGCGCGGGCGGAAATTCCGCTTCGGCCTGCGCCTGCACGTTGTGGTGCGGGAAACCCGCGCCGCCGCCTGGGATGCCGCGAACGACCTGATCCGCTACGTGGACGACAAGGTGATTGCCGAGGCGCAAAAAGTGTTTGCGCGCTACGACAGCGTGGGCCAGCAGCGGATGGCGGCACTGCACGGCGGCAACCGCGCGAAGCTGGAAATCAGTCCCGATCTTTGGGCCGGCGTCGGCCTGGTGCGCGGCGGCGCCGGCACCGCCCTGGTGGGCGACGCGGACACGGTTGCCGCCCGTCTGCTCGAATACCGTGACCTCGGCGTGGAGAGTTTTATTCTGTCCGGCTACCCGCATCTGGAGGAAGCCTACCGCGTCGCCGAACTGGTCTTCCCCCGCCTGCCCTTGGCGCACGGCACCGCCCCCAAAGCCACCGTCGCGCTCAACGGCCCCTTCGGCGAAATCATCGCCAACGAGCGCGCGCCCCTGCTTGCGGCTGCCAGCTGATGAGCGAACAGGTAAAAGTCTTTTGCTTCTTTTCTTCAGAAAAGAAGAAGAGTCTTTCCTTTTTCCACCCCGCGTGGGCCTCTTTCCTGAAAGAAAGACTCAAAGACCTTTTACCTACGGCGCGCGCGCTCCTTCCCAGCGTGGTGCCGGTTGCGCTGCTCATCATATGGGAACTTCTATCGGCAACCGGCGCGGTGCCGGAGCGCAAGCTGCCATCGCCGCATCGCGTGCTGATCGCCTTCTGGCATCTCACCCGTACCGGCGAACTGCCGCATGACGTGCTGATCTCCACCCTGCGCGCCGCCACGGGCTTCGCCATCGGCGGCAGCCTCGGCTTCTGCGTCGGGCTTGCCGCCGGCATCAGCCGCCTCGCCGAAAACCTGTTCGATGGCACCATGCAAATGTTGCGCATGGTGCCGCATCTCGCCTTGATCCCGCTGATCATCGTCTGGTTCGGCATCGGCGAGTCGGCCAAAGTGTTCCTCGTGGCCGTCGGCGTGTTCTTCCCGATCTACTACAACACCTATCACGGCATCCGCACGATCGATGCCGGCCTGCTGGAAATGGCCCGCGTGCAGGGCCTCTCCGGACCCGCCCTGTTCAGCGAAGTGATCCTCCCCGGCGCGCTTCCTTCCATTCTCGTGGGCATCCGCTATGCGCTGGGCATCATGTGGCTGACCCTGATCGTGGCCGAAACCATCGCCGGCAATTCCGGCATCGGCTTCATGACCATGAACGCCCGCGAATTCATGCAGACCGACGTGGTTGTTCTCGGCATCCTGCTCTACGCGGTGCTCGGCAAACTGATCGACATGGTCGCCCGCTTCATCGAACGTGAGGCCCTGGCTTGGCATCCATCCTTCAGCCAGGCATGAGCTTTCTCGCCCCCAGTTTGCCGCGGGAAATCGCAGCTGACACGCCAGCCTCACCTGCGCAAGCCGGCCTGCCCATCCGGCTGCGCGGCATCACCCGCAGCTTCGGCGCCCGCGCCGTGCTCCACGACATCGATCTGGATATCGCTCCCGGCCAGTTCGTCGCCATCGTCGGCCGCAGCGGCAGCGGCAAGAGCACGCTATTGCGGCTTCTCGCCGGCCTCGATCAGCCCGACGGCGGCGAGGTCCGCCTCGGCGATCAGTCGCCGCGCGACGCCGCCCCTGGCCTGCGCATCATGTTCCAGGATGGCCGCCTCCTGCCCTGGCGCCGCGTGCTGGACAATGTCGCCCTCGGCCTGCCCCGCGCCCACCGCCCCCGCGCCACAGCCGCCTTGCACGCCGTGGGACTGGCCGACCGTGCCCGCGACTGGCCGCGCGTGCTCTCCGGCGGCCAGAAGCAGCGCGTCGCCCTGGCACGCGCTCTCGCCGCCGACCCCCAGCTTATCCTGCTGGACGAACCGCTCGGCGCGCTTGACGCCCTCACCCGCCTCGAGATGCAATCCCTGATCGAATCCCTCTGGCAGCGGGCCGCGTTCACCGCCGTTCTTGTCACCCACGACGTCGCCGAAGCCGCCATCCTCGCCGACCGTATCCTTCTTATTGAGAACGGCGCCATCGCCCTGGACCTGGCTGTGGACCTGCCGCGCCCGCGCCGGGCAGGGGCCGCACTGGCCGAGATCGAATCCCAGGTGTTGGACAGAATTCTTGGCCGCTCCTAGCTCGATGGTTTATCGTAACATTGGCCTCGCTGCTTCGGCGTGAGAAAGGATGTTCTTTTTTGAAAAAAAGAACCAAAAAACTTTTGCTTATTTGTGCTCGTCGGCCCGAACGCGCGCCAGAAACGGCGGATCGGGCGCGGTGAGCAAGGGGGCAGGGGGGCCGGAACACCCCGCCGGATTGCGCCATAAACACATATCCGGCGTCACCTGGTCCGGCCGCAGCGGCGGCGGACATTCGATCAGCGACATCCCATGCGGCGACAAATCAATCGCCTTCAACGCCAGCACGTAATCAAACCCGCTCGCTGGCCCGGGGCGGGACGCATCATACGCCACCAGCCTGATGCCAGGCCGAAGATGCGAATAGCCGCCTGACACATACCATTTGTCAGGCGGCACAATCGCCAGCCCGCACGCGCGCGGATCGGCCGAAACCCGGTCCATCTCCTCCACCACCCGCACACCGCTCGCCCACAACACCGTGCTGCCCGCCAGCCGCACATGCAGCACGCAAACCGCCGCACAAACCCCCGCGATCACCACCGGCCGCTGCCCCGGAACGCGCAACCGCTGCCCCAGCCGCGCCGACCCCACCCCCGCCAGCGTCAGCAGGAACGGAAACGCCGGAAACAGAAACCGGAACTCCTTGTGCGGTACACAGGAGAGCGACACCAGGATTACCCCGGCAATTTCCGCCAGCAGCCGCAACCGCCGCGCCCCGAACCACACGCATACCCCAAGCAGCGGCAGCAAAACCCCCGTCGTCCATGGCAGCACCACCAGGTAGGTGTACCAGGGCGAGACCCCATAAAAATCCGCAGCCCCTAGCCCGTTGATCCACACATACCGCACGACCGACTGGAACGGCTCACCCAGCGTCACCCAATCAAGCACCCCCGACAGCAGGATAACCAATGATAGTCCCAGCGCCGCCGGCCCCCCGCACGCACCCAGGCGCGGCCCGCCCAACCGCAGCACCACCCACGCCACCGCCGGTGCCAGTTGCAGCCGCAACGCCACGGTAAGCCCCAACACCAGCCCCGCGCCGAAGGACATTCTGCGGTTACCCCGCACCGCGCCGGCCTGCAACAGATACACGCCCGGCACCAGTATCGCGGCCCCCACCCCATCCATCAGCGGATGGATCCCCACCAGCACCAGTTCGGACCACCCGGCCGCCAGCACCCCGGCCGCCACAGCCCCTGCATCCCCGGCTGCCTGCCGCCCCCATAAATAGCAGCAGGCCACCCCCGGCAGCGACAGCACCGCCAGAAACAGTGCCACCGCCGCGTTCTGCACAGCCGGCCCATCCCCCACCAGCCGTGCCACCTGCATTACCCCGGCCAGCACGCCGGGAAACAGCCAGGAGCGTATACCCACGCGCCATTCCCACGTGACGATCCCATCGCCGAACACCAGCCGGTGAGCCGGCTCCATGTACTGAAAAATTTCATCCCCGTGCAGGATGCCGCCACAGAGCGCGTAGGCCCCCAACCGCACCGCCAGCGCCGCGCCGAGCAGCACGCCAAGCTGAACGCCCGGGCTGCCCACGATCCGGCGGGCTGCGTCACGTTGCACCGCTCACCCGATGCGTGTTTGCTCGCCGCACCAAACCGAGTCCGGCAGGAGACAGGCTTGCAGCGTGGTCGAATCGGCGTTCATGCCCTGATCCTGCCAGCATTCACGCTCACCGTGCTTGCCATCTTCGCTGTGATCTACGCCGCCGATCCCGCCGCCTATCTGCGCATCCTCTCCGCCTGGGGCTTCGTGCCACTCGCCGCGCCCTTCATCGACACCGCCACGCTGATTTCGCAAATCCGCTGCTCCTTCCAGGGCATCGATGCCTACGTCGCCAACCCCTGCATCATTCTCGGCGTACCGTTCGACTATTCGCCCCTGTGGCTCAGAATGACGTTCATTCCGCCTTTGCAGCCATATGCCAGCCTGGTTGGCCTCGCGCTCGCCATTGCCGCTGCCCTCTCGCTGGCCGCCCTGCCGCCGCCGCGCACACGCCGCGCGCTGATCGTGATGGGCCTTGCCATCCTCTCGCCCATGACGCTGTTCGCGCTTGAGCGCGGCAACGCGGACGTGCTGATGTTCATCATCGTTATCGCCGGCATCGTCCTGATCGAGCGCCCCGGCATTGCCAACATGCTTGGCTACGCCGCCTTTCTCTTGGCCGCCCTGTTGAAATTCTACCCGCTCGTGCTGATGGCGCGGCTGCTGCGCGAACCGCCGCGCCGCGCGATCGCCGGCATCCTCATCACGCTGGGTGTGGTGTGCCTGTTCGTGGCGGTCTACTGGCCGGAACTGCTGCGCGCGCTGGGCAAGATACCCTATCCCTCGCCGTTCGGCGACGGCTTCGGCGCGGAACAATTTCCGTTCGGCCTGGGTGTGCTGCTCAGGCAGCCACTGCTCGTCCCTATCGCGCGGGTGGCGCTGTGGGCAGCCGCGATCCTCACCGGCCTGCATCTGTCACGCTTGCCCGGCTTCGCGACCGGCCTGGATAGTATGGCGCCGCGTGCGCTGAACTGCCTCAGCGCCGGCGCGCTGGTGATCGGCGGATGTTTCTTTACCGAATCGAATATCGGATACCGCGGAATCTTTCTGCTACCGGTTTTGCCCGGCCTGATGCTGCTCGCCTCCCGTCCCGCCGCGCCCCTTATGCTCGCATACAGCCCGCACGCGATGCTCGTATCGATGTGGATGCTCGCGCCTCTGCGCTATTTCGGCCCCAAGGGCGCGGGCCCAGCCTTCGTTGGTCCCCTGCCGTTTTTCGGTCTGTGGTTTGTGCGCGAAATCCTGTGGTGGTGGCTTGCCGCAATCCTCCTCGCCATCCTGTTCGGTGCGTTTCTGGCGCCGGCCACGCGACTGATACCTGCCAAGGTTATGGACGTCTTTCTGTCGAGAAGGCCAAACCGCGAACCGGCAGAAAGGAAAGGTCTTCTTTTCTGAAGAAAAGAAGCAAAAGACTTTTGAGTGGCTGTCGCGGACGAGGCGGGAAGGGGAGTGATCAGGTTACATCGGGCGCGCCCGTCGCGGTTATTTCGTTGCCTCCGCGGCCAGCAGCCGGTCGATCGGGTCCCAGTTATAGGCCACCTGCGGCAGCGCCACGCCGGCGAGGCGTGTCTCTCCCTCGGCGGCCGGCTTGCCACCCAGGTGCCGGTAGAACCAGCGGCTGGGGTTATCCCGCAGCACCCACACGAACACCGATCGGCATCCCCGGGCCATCAGGGCGCCGGCGGCGGCGCGCATCATGCGCCGGCCGGCGCCCTGGTCGCGGAAATCATCCAGCACATACAGGGTTTCGATCTCCGCATCGCCCAGGCCCAGCGTGCGCGGCGCGCCGGCGGTGGTGAAGCCCACGATCCGCGGCCCCTGACCGCGCGCGGTGGCCACCATCACCGTGGAGCCGGAGGCGATGGCCGCGCGGTAATGCAAGGCCAGCCGGGTTGGCGACAGCTTGGCCAGATAGGCATCCGGCAGGATCCCCGGATAGGCGCTACGCCAGGCGGCCACGTGCACCGCGCCGATGGCGGTGGCGTCGGCCATCTCGGCGCGGCGCACGGTGATCATGAAGGCGGTTGGCCTTGCTGGCGCTGCAGGATGGCGCCGAAAAACCCATCCGTGCCATGCTGACGGGGCGTGAGCGAAAGATAAGGGTCCGCGCAGGGCCGCGACGCCGGCAGCGTCCAGGCCTGGGAGAGCGGGATCAGGCTAAAGGCCGGATGGCGAACCAGAAACGCCTCGATCTGCCGTTCATTCTCCTCTGGCAGCAGCGAGCATGTGGCATATACCAGCCGGCCGCCGGGGCGTACGAGCCGTTCGGCCGCATCGAGGATGCGAGCCTGTTTGGGCACCAACTCGGCAAGATCGGTCTGCGTCAGGCGAAGTCGTCCATCGGGGTTGCGGCGCCATGTTCCCGTGCCGGTGCAGGGTGCGTCAACCAGAACGCGATCGAAAGTTTGCGCCCGGCGTTTGGCCCATTTATCCCCCTCCGTGGTCAGGTGGCGTTCCACGTTATGGATGCCGGCTCGGCGCAGGCGCTTCACCGCGCCGTCGAGACGTTTCTCGCTGACGTCGCAGGCCACGATATGGCCGCGGTTTTCCATCGCCATGGCGATCGCCAGCGTCTTGCCACCGGCGCCTGCGCACCAATCGGCGACCCGCATGCCGGGGCTGGCGCCGACGAGGGCGGCGACGAGTTGGCTGCCTTCATCCTGGATTTCGACCACCCCGGTCTGGAAGGCCGCGCCGGAGGTGACGGCGCGACGGTGGGCGATGCGCAGGCCCCAGGGGGAGAGTGGCGTGGGGTCGGCTTCGATCCCTTCGCCCGCCAGGGCCGCCTGGGCTTGCGGACGCGTGGCTTTCAGCAGGTTCACGCGCAGGTCCAGCGGTGCCGGCTCCGCCATGGCATCCATTTCCGCGCGCAGATCATCGCCGAAGCGTTCGGCGAGTTGGGGCAGGATCCAGTCAGGGATTTCCAGGCGAACCGCCTCGGGCATCTGCGGATGGTCGAGCGTGTGGCCTTCCAGCGGGCGTAGAACGGTTTTTTCCGGCGTTGCGAGTGGAGCCGGGGCGAATTGGCCGCCGGAAAAACCCTGTTCCACGCCGGAGAACGCCCAGCCCTCCAGCAAGAGCGAGGCGGCGACGAGCAGCCGTGGCGAGGCCGCCGCCCCGGCCCTATCCAGCCACCATCCCAGCCGCCGCCGTGCCCGCAGTACTCCCCAGGCGCGATCGGAAACCGCCCGCCTGTCCCCTGATCCGATAAACCGCCGTTCCCGGAAGAAGGCATTGGCCACCGCATCCGCCGGCCTGCTGCCGCTCGCTTCAATTTCTTCGATCAGGTCGATCGCCGCCGAAAGTCGTGCGCTGGGAGTCATAACAAGATCAAACAATCAAAAATTTATTGGTTCTTTTTCCAAAAAAGAACATGCTATTCTTCAATAGCCTCTGTCCATTATTGACAAAACGACCGCGCAGTGCTACTGTATTCAGGTGTAAGAAAGTCTAGCGAGCACTCTGCCAGGCCAGCCATTGCCAGCCAAGGTGGGAGTGACCAGCGGGTGGTAAATGGGATACCCGGTCCGTGCCTACGACGAGACTCTCGGCCAACCCCGCCGCCCAGTGACCGGCTTACGTGTCGTCAGCCGGCAGACAACCGCCGCAAACCTTATCCGAAGCTGGGTCGATGCAACCCTTTCGCAACAGGCGCCTGCGGAGCCCACTGACACCTCCGCCCGCCTCTCCCACCCCGACGAGCTACGTCTGCATCCCAGTCGCCATGAAAGGCTGCGTCGGCCCGCATGCCCGCCGCGCGAGTATGCCCAGGCGCGCGCGCTGGCTGAATTCGAACGCGGGCGCATCATCCTGCTGGTGGATGACCGCCAGATCGAAGGCGCGGAGACGCTGATCGGGCTTACCGAGACAAGCGAAGTCACTTTCCTGCGTCTGGTGCCGCTGGTCGGTGGCTGAAACACGGCAACTCTTCCCGGCCGAGGTTGCGCCCGCGCTTGCCCTCGTCGCGCGCGAGGTGGCTGGGCTGCTGCGCCTGGCCGTGACGTGTGACGATGAGGCGGCGCTCTCGGACTCTGTCCAGCGCCGGATTGGCGAAATCCTGTCTGCCCTGCCGATGGCCGGAAGGGCGGCTTTCATGACCTTGCTGAACGAATTGCCGACCGCCTTGAGGGGCGCCGGCAGCCGTCCCCCGGCGCTTTCCCAGATCATGGACCTCATCGCCGCCAGTGACGCCGGCGAGATGCTGGCCGCGGGCCCGAGAGCCTACACCACCGGCGGCCCGCATGGCCTGCCGGTCGGCACCACGCCGAGAGCCATACTCGCTTTGGCCATCATGCGGGCTGTCAGCGCCTGGAAGCCCGAAACCGGCCAGGCGGGCCTGACCGGCGTGCAGGCCAAGCAGATGCTGTCGGTTGCCTCGTCCAGCCTGGCCGAGCAACAGGCGCCCGGCCTGCTCAAGATGGCGCAGCAGGCCTGGCGCGATGGCACCTATGACGAGGATTGGGACAGCGCGGTCCGCAGGCTTGAGGCACACTCGCGTCGCGGGTTTCCATGGCCGCCCCACGACGTTTCGCTGATGATCGCCCTGCTGTCACCGAACCGTATCGCCGGATCACCCTGGCTTGGCCCGCTTGCGCCGCAATTGACGGCCGTCGCGCGTGAAAACCCCGCCTGGGCCGCACTCTTCACCGAGGTTCTGGCCGGCGACGGTGGCGCCAAGCCCGCCAAGACCTTTGCCGCAAAAGCGGCACGCAGCGTCGCCCCCATCGGCGCCGAGGCGTTCTGCCGTCAGTTGATGGAATGGCTGGACCTGCATCCGCTCGATCCAAACCTGCCCGATCCCGATGGCGATGCGCTGAAACAGCTGATCTGGCTTACCGTCGCCTGCGGTGAGGCCGCGTGCGACCCGCTCGGCCGATTTGCCCAGCGTTGTTTCGTCAAGGTGCCTCAGGTCGGCGCCCGCTCGGTCAAGCTCGGCAACGCTGCCCTGGCCGTCCTGGGGCTTATCGATCCCCCCGAAGCCGGCGCGGCGCAGCTGGACCGGCTCCGCCAGCGGGTGAAATATCCCAGTGCTCTGAAACAGATCGAAGCCGCTTTGGCGATGGCCGCCAAACGCGCCGGACTGACGGTGGAGGATCTCGCGGAACTCGCCGTTCCCGATTTCGACCTCGGACCCGAATCCAGCGTGCGGATCGACACGCCGCTCGGCGGCGCCACGCTCCGCCTGTCCGGTGGCCGGCGCGTGTCGCTCTGCTGGCACGACGCCGCCGGCAGAGAGCAGGCTTCTCCCCCCGCCGCGCTGAAGAAAGCCGATCCCGCCCTGGTGAAGGATTTCACCGAACGCCGGCGCGCCCTCGAAGCGATGCTGGCCGGCCAGATTACGCGGCTGGAGCGCCTGTTCGAGACAAAGCGCGCCTGGGCTGGCCCTGTCTGGACCGCCCGTTACGTCCGCCACGGCCTGCTCGGCCCGCTCAGCCAACGGCTCATCTGGCACGTCGGCCGCCCGAATGGCACCACTGCATCCCTGCTCCCCACCGGCACCGCCTGCATCGATGCCGCGGGCAACCAGGTCGAGCTCCAGCCCGGCGATCAAATCCGCCTGTGGCACCCGATCGACGCATCGGTGGACGAGGTACTCGCCTGGCGCGACACCATCGTCGAACGCGCCATCATCCAGCCGTTCAAGCAGGCCCACCGCGAAATTTATCGCCTGACGGAGGCCGAACGCGCCACCGCCACCTATTCCAACCGCTTCGCCGGCCATATCCTGCGGCAGCATCAGATGCTGGACCTGGCCAAGGCACGCGGCTGGACCGGCAGCCTGCACGGCGGATTCGACAATCCACAAGACCTCGCCAAATCCTTCCCCGATCACAGGCTGCGCGTGAGCTACGACGTGGCGCCAATTCTCGGTCATGACAACGACCTCGGCCCAACCGGCATTGCCCTGCGCGTCGCCACCGACCGGATCATTTTCAGCCTGGCACCCGCGGGTCCTGCGGTAACTCTTGCCGAGATCCCCCCGATCCTGCTCTCCGAGGCTTTGCGGGATGTCGATCTGATGGTGGCCGTGGCGAGCCTGGGCGCCGATCCAACCTGGCAGGATGGCGGGCCACAGGGCCGCTTCGGCGACTATTGGTGCCGCTTCGCCCAGGCCGATCTGGAGGAGAGCGGCAAGATGCGCCACGCCATCCTCGCATCACTCCTGCCACGCCTGAACATCGCGCCGCATTGCACGCTGGAGGCGCGCCACCTCGTGGTGGAGGGCCGCCGCAGGCGCTACCGGATCCATCTCGGGTCCGGATCGACCTTTTTTGAGCCGGAAGGCCAGTATCTCTGCATCGTGCAGGACCGTCGCGGCGAACGTGACGACATAGCACTGCCCTTCGAAGGCGACACGATGCTGGCGACCATCCTTTCCAAGGCCACGCTGCTGGTGCGCGACGACTTGATCAAGGACACGTCCATCCTGAAGCAACTGGGCTACGCGCCAGAAAACTAGCCGCCAATCAGCAGGGACGGCCAGCCGATGTGGATCAACATCCCATCGGGGTGCCGCAACGTGTCGAATGGCGAGAAGGGACGAAAGGGCCCGCGACCGGCCACGTGGCGGGCACGACTAATGCCGGATTTCGCCTGCCATGTTGCCTTTGCGGCAACGGCGCTATGCACAGTTTCGATTACCCTTCAGGCTGGTGCCATGGCTAAATTCCAGGCGTCTGATCCACGACTAAACTGAGTTCGGTCTGCGCATAGAGGGTGTCTATAAATGGAACACGGAGACCTGGCGCTGGAAATGGGTGTGTTTATTCCAGTCGGAAACGGCGGCTGGATCACCTCTACTTCAAGCCCCGAGACTCCCTCCACCTATCAATTCAATAAAGAGGTCACAATACTTGCCGAGGACCTCGGCTTCGACTTCGTGCTCAGCATGGCGAAATGGCGCGGCTACGGCGGCCCCAGCCAGCATTGGGACCGAACACTCGAATCCCTCACAACCATGTGCGGCCTCGCGGAAGCCACCAGCCGGATCGGTGTATGGGCCACGGTTCACACGATGATCTTCCACCCCGCCGTCGTCGCCAAAATGTCCGCCGTGATCGACCAGATATCCGGCGGCCGCTTCGGGTTGAACCTGGTCGCCGGCTCCAACCCCTACGATCAGGGCCAAATGGGCCTGTGGCGAGACCTGGACCACGCAGGCCGCTACCGCCTGGCGGAAGAATGGATCACCGTCGCCAAACGACTCTGGACAGAAGAGCGCGTGAACCATTCCGGCGAGTTCTACACCCTGGAGGACTGCGTCTCCGCCCCGAAGCCGCGAAGCATGCCGCCGATCATCTGCGCCGGCGCATCCGATCGTGGCTTTCGGTTTACAGTCGAGAATTGCAGCGGCGGTTTCTTCATCGGCAGCGATTCGGATGATTTCGTCAATACCGGTCTGCGCGCGAAGAAAATGGCCGCCGATCTGAACCGGCCGGACTTCAAGACATACGCTCTCTTCATGATTATTCCCGGCGAGACCGACCGCGATGCGCAAGCCCGTGTGGATTGCTATGTGAAGGGCGCGGATATCGTCGCGCTCAACGCGCAATCTTTCGAATACTCCGCCGATAAGAGTTTCAAGCACAACACATCGGCCAACATGTTCGTGCGCCAGGGCAGCACCGCCAATCCGTTCATGAGCGTGCCGGTAACCGGCTCACCGCGCACCATCGGGCGTAAACTGGCAACACTCGCCAGGCGGTCCCGCATCAACGGCGTTATCGCCGTGATGCCGGACTTCATCGATGACCTTCGTACCATCGGCACGGATGTGATGGCAGCACTTGCCGATGAGGGCATTGAAACAACAGCCTCAAAGATGGCCCGCAGGGATGTGGCGGCATGACCCGCATTATCAATCCGCCCTCTCTCAAGCAGCAATCTTTCTACAATCATGCCGTCGTAAAATCCGGCACGCCGGTTTTTGTGACCGGCCAGGTGGCGTGGGACAAGGATGGCGCCATTGTGGGAAAGGGCGACATCGACGCCCAGATCGCCCAGATATGGCGGAACATCGATGCCGTCCTCAGTGAACTGGGCACTGGCCGGGAAGACATCGTCAAGCTGGTGACCTACGCCACCAGCCGCGACTTGCTGCCCGCGATCCATGCCGGCCGCGACGCCTATTTTGCGGAGGCTCGCCGCCCGGCAAGCACCTTCATCGTGGTCGCCGGTCTGGCCGATCCCGATTTGCTGGTGGAAATCGATGTGACAGTGGTTGTGTGACGCAAGAGTGTTCTTTTTTGAAAAAAAGAACCAAAAAACTTTTGTTCCCCAGCACGCGCTGCCGGCGAGCCCGCGACAGCCCGTGAAAAGTCTTTTGCTTCTTTTCTTCAGAAAAGAAGACCTTTCTCTTCAAGACCAAAATTAACGCCGGGAGCCAACGCCATGCCAAACCTTCTCATCATAGAGAATGGCTTTGTTCTCACGCTCAACGATCGCGACGATGCCTATCCCTGCGGCAGCGTGGTGATCGAAGGCAGAAACATTCTCGATATCGGCCCCACCGAAGACCTGCGAGCCAAATACGCCTCACAGAACGCCCATATCATTGATGCCACCGGCAAATGCGTGATGCCCGGATTGATAGATCTGCACTATCACACCGCGATCGCCAAAGGCTGGAACGATCACCTTCCCCTGCTGGAATGGCTCGAAACCTGTTGGTACCCCTTGGTGAAAGGCATGACGGCGCCTGAAGCCTATTGCGCCGGGCTGCTCAGCTACGCCGAGTCGATCAAATGCGGCGTGACCACCATTAATGACATGTATCGCAATGTGGAGGCATTGGCCGACGCGGCCGAGGCAATCGGCATCCGTGCCGTGCTCAGCAATGAACTCGCTGACGAAGAATACGGCCTGGACTCGCTGCAAACAGCCCGCGACGCCTACGCTGCGAAGAACAATGCCGCCAATGGCCGAATCGGCGTGCGTGTTGGCGTCGAATGGCTGCCGATCTCGTCCCATGATCTGCTGCGCGGCGCCCGCAAACTGGCCGATGAGCTCGGTACGGGCATGCATATTCATCTCAGCGAGTCTCTCAACGAGGTCGAAACCTCCATCAAGAAACTCGGCCGGCGCCCGATCGAAGTCGCCTATGATCACGGCATTCTTGGGCCGGATTGCATTGCTGCCCATTGCGTATGGACCACCGATGCCGAAATCGCCCTGCTGCGTGAAACGGGCACGCACGTGTCGCATAATCCGTCTTCCAACGCGAAGCTTGGCAACGGAATCATGCGGCTGCCCGAAATGCTCGGCCAAGGCATCAATGTGGGGCTGGGGCACGATGCCGCCGAATGCAATAATAGCCTCGATATGTTCCAGGTGATGAAATTCACCGCCCTGATCCATCGCGCCAATCGAGTTGATCCCAGTCTTCTTCAGGCGCCGGAGATGCTCAAACTCGCCACCCGCAACGGCGCCCGCGCGCTCGGCCACGAAACCGGCGAGCTCTCGCCAGGAAAGCGCGCGGATATCATCCTGATCGACCTGAACAGCGAAATGTTCACGCCGCTAAAGCCACAAGACAAGAAGCATCTGATGTCGCATCTGGTCTATGCCGCCAACGGATCTTGCGTCGATACAACGATCATCGATGGCGAGATCGTCATGCGGGGCCGCAAACTGACCAAGGTAGATGAACGGAAAGTTCTCGCCGACGCGAACCTGGCATTTTCCCGTCTTGTCGATGCGGTGCCGGCGCCGGAGAGATAGCGTGACTAGCCGTCGCTAGAGCATTTTCCGACCTATTTGACCTTGGGCAGGCGGCCGGAAAATGCTCTAGTTCTTTGTTTTAGCGAGCATTTTTATCCGACGGGTAACCCCTTGTGGTCGGGTGATGCTCTAGCGGTGCCAGGGAAAGGAATTTCGTGCCTTGGGTGATGCTCCCCTCTACCTCAGCCAGGTTTCCACCCCCAACAGCGTCACCGCTTTCTTCTATATATTTGCCTGTATTGGGGTATTGCTGGATCTGTTCGCGCTCACCCTGCTCGATGCCGGTACGGTGCAGCGGCACAACGTGGTCGATACGGTGACACAAAAACTTATCAGCGCCATGATCGGCGGTATCAGCTTCCTGGTCATCGGCTATGGCGTGTGGAACTGGCAGTTTTACCAGGCTCTGGGTATCCCGCATCCGCTGTCACAGGCCATTGCCGATTGGTGGATTGGCGGCCCAAACCTCAACACATTTGCGCAACACCTGGATCCGAAGGATGTGCCCGGCGCCGACGGTCAGCAGGTGTTTGCCGTGTTTTTCTGCGTATTCGGTGCTGTCACAGGGGGCTTTGTGCACAGCGCCGGCGTGGAGCGGCTGAAGCCCTTGCCCTGCTACATTCTATCTGCCGTCGCGGGCGGTATCATGGCCCCGGTGCTCACCTATCTCACCTATGGCTCGGCAAGTATTTTGACCAATGCGGGGCTGCATGATTGCGTCGGCGTCTTCGCTCTCTACATCTTTGTGGGTATCTGGGCGCTCATTCTGGCGCATCGCCTCGGTCCCCGCTTGCGGCGCAGCGCGGCACCGCCAAATTTCTTGGCCTTCATCAGCGGGGTGTTTCTGCTTCTGGTGGGCATCCCCATGCTGGTGGTCGGCTCGGGATATCTGCGCCTGGAAGAGGGATATTTCGGCATATCCATGGTCTCGTCCGGGCTGGGCGTGATCTTCACGAATGTGTTCGTCGCCTTCGCTTCCGGCACCATTGGCGGCGCGATCATCTCCTACCGCCTGAAAACGCCTGTCTATGCGCTGCTTGGCCCGATCTCGGGTTACGTCGCCTGCTCCCCGCTATTCGACATCGCGGTCATCTGGCAGGTGTTTCTGATCGCCATGGTCGCGCCATTCGTCACGCTCGCCGTCGGCAAATGGGTCAGCCGCATGGGGATCGACGAGCCCAAGATCGCCGCGCTCGCCCTCGGGCCCGGCATTTACGGGGCAATCGCCGCCGGCGTTGTTGGCGCCGGGGTTCCCACGGGCGGATTTTTCGATCTGAAAACCGGGCCATACGCCTTTCAGCATGCGCATATAACGCTCGAAATGCAGGTGATTGGCGTTATTGTGGTTGCCGCTATCTCCCTCACATCGGGGTTCATCCTGATCCCGCTGCTGGATAAGGTGCTCGGGCTGCGCGTCGATAGGGCAACCGAGCTCGCCGGGCTTGATTCCCGCTACTGGTCCGCGGAGCCCGCCAGCAGCGATCTCGCAACCCCCTCTGCCCGCGCTGACATCTGATGCCCATCGCCAGCCTGCCGGACGCGGATATCTACTACGAGACCCACGGAAGCGGCCCGCCGGTGATGCTGATCGCCGGCCTCGGGGGGGCCGGCACCTACTGGGAGCCTAACATCGCCGCCCTGGCACAGCACCATACCGTGATCCTTCACGATCATCGCGGCACCGGCCGGAGCAGTCGGCCGGAAACCCCCTACAGCGTCGAACTGCTCTGCGACGACATGACGGCGCTGATGGATATCATCGGGATCGGCCGTGCCGCTCTCATCGGCCACTCCACCGGCGGCGCCATGGCCCAAATATTCGCCGCTCGCGCGCCCGCGCGCGTGGAACACCTGCTGCTCTACGCAAGCTGGGCAAGACTATGCCCGCAAATGGCGCTGTGCCTGAAGACGCGCCAGCAAATCCTGCGCCTCGGGGGCACGCTTGCGTATCACCGCGCCTCGCAGATTTTCCTCTATCCGCCCCGTTTCGTGCGTGACGCATGGCCGAGGCTGGAACAAGAAATCGCGGCCGCCGAGCGAGGCAGCACCACCCTCTCCATTCTCGATGCACGGCTGGAGGCGATCATGGCATTCGATGGCACGCCGTATCTGGATGCGATCGCAGCACCCACCACAGTGCTTGTCGCTGCTGACGACATACTGACACCGCCTTACGCATCCGAAGCCCTCGCGGCTGGCATACGGGGCGCGCGCCTGCACGTGCTGCCTTACGGCGCGCACGCACTCTCACGCTGCGAACCCGACATATTCAACCGGTTCGCCCTCAGCTCCCTGCAAGCGCAGGCGCGTAGCCAGCTCTAACCGGGCGCGTTGCCTGGAACAGAACGCGGCGGCGGTCCGTGGCGCGGGAATTGCTTCACCCCCTGTGCGCAAGCAGCCGCCTGGTTCTGGCCGGGCGTGAACCTTACCCCCCGGCGAGGGCCGCGCCCGGATACACGTACCGCGTCATGAAGGCCCCGTGGTGAAATGAATTTTGTTGCATTCAAATACTTCCATGAGGTCGTGAAGGCCAAGTCGATCCGCCGCGCAGCGGACCGGCTGCATGTTGCCCCCTCGGCGGTCAGCCGCCAGCTGGTGCAACTGGAACATCGCCTGGGTACGCCCCTGCTGGAACGCACGAATATCGGCGTGGCGCTGACACCGGCGGGCATGCTTGTCGAACGTTATACCGTCGGCATGTTCCGCGATCTCGATCAGCTGCAGGCATCGATCCGCGATTACCGCGGGCTGCAGCAGGGGGAAGTTAAACTCTGTATCATGGAAGGCATCATCGCCGGCTTTCTGCCCCGCGTGATCACGGAGTTTCAGCTTCAATACCCTGAAATACGCTTCACGGTCATTTCCGAATCAAGCGACAGGATGATCGAGGCGCTGATACGCGACGAGGCAGATATTGCCGTGGTCTACAATGCACGCCCGCGCCCGGAGATCGAGGTAATAGCGGAACATGCAGAACCCGTCATGTGCCTTATGGCAAAACATCACCCCCTGGCCCATCGCGCCAGCATCACGCTCGCCGAAATTTGCGCTCTGCCCATTGCCCTCCCAACCAGCGATTTCGGGCTGCGCCAGTTGTTCGAACGCGCTGTCGCCAGCCGCAAGCTCGCCGGCAATGTGGTCTTAACCGCCAACACACTCGAACTCACGCACAAGATGGCGCGCGCCGGCCGCGTTGTCACGATCGGGCCTGCCCTCTGCGCGGCAAACGATATTCAAGCGGGGTTTCTCAAAGCCATACCGATCGCGGAGGCCGAGTTCGCGGTCGTGCGATCGATGATCTGCGTTCACCGCGACCGTACCCTATCCTATGCCGCTTCGGGCTTTCTGAAGAAAATTTCGGCGGAGTTTGAAAATATTGGCAGCATCCAGTATATGCAGGCAAGTTAGGGAGAAAGAGTGTTCTTTTTTGAAAAAAAGAACCAAAAAACTTTTGCTCATTTGCGTCGCTGCCGGCGAGTTCCGCACCTGTAATTAAAGGTCTTTTGCTTCTTTTCTTCAGAAAAGAAGACCTTTCTTCCTACCCCTCCTGCCGGTAATTCGGCGCCTCCCGCGTAATCGCGACATCATGCACATGGCTCTCCCGCAGCCCCGCACCCGTAATCCGGCGGAACCGCGTGTTCTCCCGCAGCTCCGCAATCGTGGCCGATCCCGTATATCCCATCCCCGCGCGCAGCCCGCCCACCAATTGATGCACCACCGCCGCCATCGGCCCCTTATACCCTACCCGCCCCTCAACCCCCTCCGGAACCAGCTTCAAACTATCCGTAATCTCCTGCTGGAAGTACCGGTCCGCCGAGCCGCGGCTCATCGCGCTGATGCTGCCCATCCCCCGATAGGATTTGTAGGACCGGCCTTGATAGAGGAACACCTCGCCTGGCGCCTCGTCCGTGCCCGCCAGCAAGCTGCCCACCATCACCGCCTCGGCGCCAGCGCCGATGGCCTTCACAATGTCGCCGCTGGTGCGGATGCCGCCATCGGCAATGCTGGGGATATCCCGCTCCCGGCAGGCGGCCGCCGTTTCCATCACTGCGGAAAACTGCGGCACGCCCACCCCCGCCACCACGCGAGTGGTGCAGATGCTGCCAGGGCCAATGCCGATCTTCACGCAATCCGCCCCTGCATCGATCAGCGCCATCGCGCCCTCGGGCGTTGCCACATTGCCTGCCACCACCTGCACCGCGTTGGAAAGCCGCTTGATCCGCTCCACCTGCGCCAGCACGCCGGCGCTATGCCCATGCGCCGTATCCACCACGATCACGTCCACCCCGGCCGCGATCAACGCCTCCGCACGGGCCTGGCCATCATCGCCTACGCCAGTGGCGGCCGCCACGCGCAGCCGGCCCAGCTCATCCTTGTTGGCCAGCGGATGCGCCTGCGCCTTATCCATATCCTTCACCGTCACCAACCCGACGCAGCGAAAATCCTCGTCCACCACCAGCAGCTTTTCGATGCGGTGGTGATGCAGCAGCCGGCGCGCCTCGTCCGGCCCGGGGTTGCCGGTAACGGTAACCAGTTTCTCGCGTGTCATCAGTTCGCGTACCGGGATGCTCGGGTCGGTCGCGAACCGCACATCACGGTTGGTCAGAATGCCCACCAGGCGCCCGCCATGTTCCACCACCGGGATGCCGCTGATCCGCCACGTGGCCATCAGCGCCCGCGCGTCGGCCAGCGTCTGGTCCGGATGGATGGTCACCGGGTTCACCACCATGCCGGATTCGAATTTCTTGACCGACCGCACCTGCGCCACCTGCTCGGCGAGCGGAAAATTCTTGTGGATCACGCCGATGCCGCCCTGCTGTGCCATGGCAATCGCCATCGCGCTCTCCGTCACGGTATCCATTGCCGCGGCCAGCAGCGGAATATTCAGCGGAATCGTCCGCGTCAGCCGCGTGCGGGTGTCAGTACGCGCAGGCAGAACCTGGGAATAGGCGGGAACCACCAGCACATCATCGAACGCCAAAGCTTCTGCGATGCGGGGGGTGAAGAACTCCGTGGCCATGGCGTTGCCTTGTGCTGCCTTGGCGGGGCTACGTAGGCGCGTTGGCGGAAAAAAGGAAGGATGTTCTTTTTTGAAAAAAAGAACCAAAAAACTTTTATCCGTTCAGGTATGCGCCAGTCCTGCTACGTCGTATCGCTGGCAAGGCGTCAGAGCAAAAGTTTCTTGGTTCTTTTTTTCAAAAAAGAACAGTTTCTTCCTTCCTTTTTGTTGAGGTCCCCTTGCCCCAAACCCGCGTCGGCATCGGCGGCTGGACCTACGGCCCCTGGCGCCGCAGTTTTTACCCGCCTGCCTTGCCGCACGCGCAGGAGCTCGCCTATGCCGCCGGCCGGCTGACATCCATCGAGATCAACGGCACCTTCTATCGCCACCAAGGTCAGGCGAGTTTTGCCGCCTGGCGCGATGCCGTGCCGCCGGATTTCGTGTTCGCCGTAAAGGCCCACAGGGCCACCACCTATGGCCGCGATCCCGCCGCGGCCGGCCCCGCGATCGCTACCTTCCTCGGCAGCGGGCTGTCCGCGCTCGGCGAAAAGCTCGGCCCCATCCTGTGGCAGTTTCCGCACACCAAGAAATTCGATCCCCTGTCCTTCGAAGCCTTCCTCGCCCTGCTGCCGCCCCGGATTGATGGCCGCCCCCTGCGCCACGCCGTGGAAGCCCGGCACCCCAGCTTCGCCGATCCCGCCTGGATCGATCTCGCCCGCCGGTACAACGTCGGCCTTGCCATCATCGATTCCGACAAGCACGCCCTGCACGGCGATCTCACCGCCGATTTCGTCTACGTCCGGCTGCAGCGCAACGAAGCCGCCGCTCCCGAAGGCTATGCGAGCGAAGCTCTGGATGTCTGGGCCAAACGCCTCCGCGCCTGGGCGGCCGGCAAGAAGGTGCCTGATCTTCCCATGCTGGCCGCGCCCACCGCCGGCCCCGCCCAAACCCGCGACGTGTTCGCCTATTTCATCAGCGGTGACAAGGAACGCGCGCCGGATGCCGCCCAGGCCATGATCTCCCGGCTGGTGGCGGCCAGACCCAGCGCATAGCGCCCCGGGCGGGCGTCTTTCGGTTCAGCCGGCCCCGGGCCGAAACCGCTGCGCCACCACATACAGCTCGCTGCTTTCCTTGCGGCTGGCGGGCGGCTTGGCGTGCTTCACGCTGGCGAAGCGCTGCTTCATCGGGATCAGCATCTCGCGCTCTGAGCCGCCCTGGAACACCTTGGCCACAAAGCTGCCCCCGGGTGCCAGGATGCCGCAGGCGAAATGCAACGCCAGTTCGGCCAGACCCATGATGCGGATATGGTCGGTCGCCGCATGGCCAGTTGTGTTCGGCGCCATGTCGGAAAGCACCACGTCCGGCGCCCCGCCCAGCAGTTCGATCAGCCGCACGGGCATTTCCGGATCCTCGAAATCGCCCTGGATTAGGGTTGCGCCCTGGATCGGCTCGATGGGCAACAGGTCCACCCCGACCACCTGCCCGGCGCCGCGCAAAAGGGCCACCTGGCTCCAGCCGCCGGGTGCGGCGCCGAGATCCAGCACGCGACAGGCTTTGGTGATCAGTTTGAACCGGTCATCCAGTTCCATCAGCTTGAACGCTGCCCGCGAGCGAAAGCCCTGTTGCTTGGCTGCCGCCACATAGGGGTCATTGAGCTGCCGGCTGAGCCATCTCTGCTGCCCGGGCGTGCGTTTTTTCGCGGTGCGCAGCGTAACCGTCAGCCCCCGTGCCCCAGGCCCTTTCTTCTCCATTATCCGACACCCAATAGGTAAAAGTTCTTTGCTTCTTTCTTTCAAGAAAGAAGACTTTTTCTCCCTGAACATTGGCACGATTCCGAAAATTAAACCACGACGGCACCAAGGCACGAAGATCGTCACGAAGAGAAACTGAGTATTGAGTGGCCGGAATTGACCTTATATTGCTTCGCGGACTGATCGGCGATGTCTTCTTGGTGATAATCTTTGTGTCTTTGTGCCTTGGTGGTTTAGTTTTCTTTTAGCCCTCACGCCGGGTAATGAGCAAAGCTGTGCGTTGGGCGGCGGCGCATCATGCGCAGCAGCATGCCTTCGCGGAGGCCGCGGTCGGCCACGGTCACCTCGCGGGCGGGCCACATGGCGCGGATGCCCTCGAAGATGGCGCAGCCGGGCAGCACGAAATCAGAGCGGTCCGGCCCGACGCAGGGGTGCCGGTCGAGCCCCTCCCGTCCCAGCCCGCGCAACAGGCCCAGCGCCGAGTCCGTTGCCGTGGCGGATAGAACCAGGCCATCCACCATCGGCCGGCGATACCGTTCCAGCCCCAGTGCCACGCCGGCGAGCGTGGTCACGGTGCCGCTGGTGCCCAGCATCTTTACCCCGCCCAGCCGGAACTCATGCCCGATGCAGTGGATACGCTCGAACGGCGCCAGCAGCCCCCGCACATGGTCCACCATTGCCTGGTAGCCGTCCGGATCGAACCCCTGGTGCCCGAACCGCTCGGCCAGCGTCACCACCCCCACGGGCAGGCTCTCATAGCCGATCAGGTGAGGCGCGCCGGCCGGCCCCAGCCGCACCCAGGCGAGTTCAGTGGACCCGCCGCCGATATCGAACAGCAGCGCCCGCCTCTCCGGCCCGCGCAGCAGCGGCGTGCAGCTTTCCAGCGCCAGCTCCGCCTCCTCCCGCGTGCTGATCACGGTGAAAGCCAGCCCAGTCTCCGCCCGCACTCGCTTGAGGAAGGCCGGGCCGTTCGCCGCCCGCCGGCAGGCTTCCGTGGCGATTGCCCGCACGCCACGCAGCGGCCGCCGCCCCAGCCGTGTGGCGCAGGCATGCAGCGCGCCCATGGTGCGTTCCATCGCCACCTCGCTGAGCATGCCCGAGGTTTGCAAGCCCTCACCCAGCCGCACGATGCGGGAAAAACTGTCGATCACCCGGAACCCATCCCCGGTGGGGGAGCCGATCAGCAGCCGGCAGTTGTTCGTCCCGAGATCGAGTGCTGCGAAGGCAGCCGCTTCGGCCTGTGGCCGGCGGGGGGCAAAACTGTGCGGCGCAGCAACGTGAACCATTTGGCGGGACCTTCCCGTCCGGTAATGGGGTAGTCTCAACCACTTGGGTGCCACAGTGCAAGCCAGGAGTGACGGTTACGCCGGCTAAATGCGCTGCGCCGCGGCCACTTGCAGTTGCCACTGCCGCGTGGGCCATGGTAAGGCGCGCGCCTTGCCGGGCGGTTCTTCCCCTGGTGGGGGATAGTTTAGCGGTAGAACTTCCGACTCTGACTCGGAAAGCCTTGGTTCGAATCCAGGTCCCCCAGCCATCCTTGCTATCCCTCGTGTAAAGCTTGGTCGCCTGTCCTCGGGTCGTGGTTCGGGCCCAGCGCTATGGCTTACCGGCGGCTGCTGGCGTGCGGGCCGTGTTGAGCAAACCCGTCTTGTTCTTTTTATGTTCTTATGCTGCCGTGCCGCCATGGCCAGAACTGCCGACACCCTACTTCGCCTTCCGCTCCGCGAGCTCGCCACTTGGCACCTCGTCGCCGTCTGCCCGGCCTGCCGGGATGAGCGCTATCTGCCCCTTCAGGCACTGGGCGAGTACTACGGCCAGGACTCCACCCTGCTGATGCTCATTCCCCGCCTGCGGTGCCGGCTGAAAACCTGCCGCCGGCCAGCGGGGACGGTTCGGCTGCGCAACCGGTTTCCGCAGCATCCAGGTCCGCCGCTGGTGGATGTGGTCGTGCGGGGGGCGGGACTGCGCGGCGGCGGGTAAATGAGGCGCCGGTTGCGGCTTTCGGCTGGTGGCAGTGCCAGCACTGCGCATTTTGCGGCATAGCCCAGGCTGAAGCAGTGCATCAGCCTTCTGCCAGGACCAGGGCAACGGTGCGATTGTAGAAAGGAAGATCTTCTTTTCTGAAGAAAAGAAGCAAAAGACTTTCACCTGTTTACGCGCACCTCGCCGGCAGCCGTGCGCAAAGGGATAAAAGTTTTTTGGTTCTTTTTTTCAAAAAAGAACATTCTTTCTTCCTTCACACGTGAAAACTCTCCCCGCACCCGCAACGCCCCTTTTCGTTCGGGTTGGTAAACGTGAATCCCGCCGTGAGGGTTGTCTGTTCGTATTCCATGGTGGTGCCGATCAGAAACAGGCTGGCCTTGCGATCGACCAGCACGGTCAGATCGCGGTCGCGGACGATTTCGTCGCCCGGGCCGGGTTGCTCGACCCAGCTCATGTCGTAGGCGAGGCCGGAGCAGCCTTTGGTGTTGACGCTGATGCGCAGCAGGCGGCCCTCGCCTTTTTCATAGAGGGCGCGCAGGCGGGCGGCGGCGGAGTCCGACAGGGTGAGCAAAGGTGGCAGGGCACGGCGCGGGCGGGTGGGTGGGGTTGAGAGGGTTTGGTCCATGGTTTGTAACCTCATCTAGAACATGTTCAGGGCGAGGCGGGCTTCGTCGGTCATGCGGCTTGGGTCCCAGGGCGGATCCCAGACGGTTTCCACGTCGGCGGCAGTGACGCCGGGGACGGCCAGGATGGCGTCGCGCACTTGCACGGGCAGTTCCTGGGCGCTGGGGCAGCCTGGGGCGGTGAGGGTCATTTCCACCTTCACGGCGCCGTTCTCGGCGATCTCCACGGCGTAGATCAGCCCGAGTTCGTAGATATTTACGGGGATTTCCGGATCGTAGATGGTGGCGATCGCGTCCAGCAGCGCGGTTTCGCTGGGGCGTGCGACAACTTCGCCATCGGGCGACCAGCTCCCTGCGACCTCGGCCGCCTGCATTTCCGGCTCACTCATGCTGTGCCTCCTGGGCGCCATCGAGGGCGGCGATCAGTGCCGCCCATGGCAGGGTCGCGCATTTGACGCGCGAGGGGTATTCGCAAACGCCCGAGAGCGGGCGGAGCATTTCGATCGCGGGTGCGGCCGAATGGGTGGTCCCGGTGCGCGCCATATCGCGGAAATCGGCTGCGAGCGCGCGGATGTCCGCGTCCGGCAGACCGCGCACGGCTTCGGCCATCAGATCGGCGGAGGCCAGGCTGATGGCGCAGCCGCGGGCCTGGAAGGCGGCTTCGGCCACGCGTGCGTCGGGGGTGCGGCGGATGCGCACTTCCACCTGGTCGCCGCACATGGGGTTGTCGCCATGGGCGGCGGCGTCGAAAGGATCCAGTATGTGCATGTGGCGCGGGTTGCGGGCGTGATCCAGGATCACGTCCTGATAGAGGTCGCGGACATCGTCGAAGCTGCTCACTGGAAGAAGCTCCGCACGCGCACCAGCGTGGCGGCCAGAAAATCGATTTCCTCGGGCGTGGTGTAGATGCCGAAGCTGGCGCGCGCGGTGCTGGAGAGGCCAAGCCGGCGCATCAGCGGTTCCGCGCAATGCTGGCCGGCGCGCACGGCGATGCCGTTGCGGTCCAGCAGGGTGGCCACATCATGCGCGTGCGCGCCGTCCATGGTGAAGGAGATGACGCCGCCACGATCCTGGGCGCGGCCGATGATGGTGAGGCCGTCTATTTCGGAGAGTTTGGCGATGGCGTGATCGGTGAGGGCGGATTCATGGGCCGATATCGCGTCCATGCCGACGGTGTTCACGTAATCGATGGCGGCGCCGAGGCCAATTACCTCCAGGATCGCAGGCGTCCCGGCCTCGAATTTATGCGGCACCTCGGCCCAGGTGGAGCGCTCGAAACTGACGCTGCCGATCATGTCGCCGCCGCCCATGAACGGGGGCATGGCATCCAACAGCGCGCGCCTGGCCCAGAGCACGCCGATGCCGGTGGGGCCATAGAGTTTGTGGCCGGTGAACACATAGAAATCCGCCCCCAAAGCCTGCACGTCCACGGCGCGGTGCACAACCGCCTGGCTGCCATCCACCAGCAGCTGTGCGCCGGCGGCATGGGTGAGGGCGGCGATGCGCGCGATGGGCAGATAGGTGCCGAGCACGTTGGACATGTGGGTGACGGCGACGAGGCCGACGCGGCCATCTTCAAGGCACTTGGCGAAACCCTCCATGTCCAGCTCGCCGGCATCGGTGATGGGGGCGACGCGGAGTTCCACGCCATGCGCGTCGCGCAGCATCTGCCAGGGCACGATATTGGCGTGGTGCTCCATGGCGGTGATCAGCACCGCCTGGCCGGGTTTGAGGATCCCCCGCCCGTAGCTGTGGGCGACGAGATTGATGCTTTCGGTCGTGTTGCGCGTGAAGACGATTTCCGCGCGGGAGGGGGCGTTGATCAGGGCAGCCACCTTGTCGCGAACGCCCTCATAGGCGTCGGACGTGCGTTCGCTCATCCAATGCAGGCCGCGATGCACGTTGGCGTATTGCGTTTCCATCGCGCTCGTCATCGCGGCGATCACCGCGCGGGGTTTTTGCGCGGAGGCGGCGGAATCGAGGAAGACGAGAGGTTTGCCGTGCACCTTTTGGGAGAGGATCGGGAAATCCTCGCGGATGCGCCGCACATCGAAGGGGGCGCGGATTTTGGTTTCCGCGTTCATGCCGGCACCGCCCACCAGGCATCGATCACATCATCCAGCATGCGCCGGGCGCGTTCATCGGTGACCATGTCCAGCGCTTCGCCCAGGAAGGCGCGCACCAGCATCGCCTTTGCCTCGGCGTTGGGGATGCCGCGGCTGACAAGATAGAACATCTGGTCGGCGTCCAGCTCGCCCACGGTCGCGCCGTGGCTGCATTTCACGTCATCGGCGAAAATTTCCAGCTGCGGCTTGCAATCGATCTCCGCATCGGGGGAGAGCAGCAGCGCCTGGTTCATCTGGTAGCCATCGGTTTTCTGCGCGGCGCGGGCGACCTCGATCTTGCCCTGGAATACGCCGCGGGCGTGGCCGGCCAGCACATGCTTCACCGTCTGGCGGGATGCGCAGCCCGGCGCTTCGTGACGCACCACGGTGGTGAAATCGCTGTGCTGTGTGCCACGCAGCAATTGCGCGGCGTTGATGGCTACGTGGCCGCCAACACCATGCAGGCGGGCATGCACCTCCGTGCGCGCAAGGTGGGCGCCTGTGGAGAGGGTGAAGCTGTCGTAGGAGGCGCCTTGCCCGACATCGGCGTAGATCGTCGCCAAATGATAGGCCGCCTTGCCCTCGTTCTGCAGGCGCACATGGGTAAGCTGTGCGCCGGCGCCCAGAACGATCTCCATCACGGGGTTGTGCAGATACGCGCCGTGGCCGCGTGCGATTTCGATGATCGTGGCACGCGCGCCGGCAGCCAGGCGGATGGCGTGGCGGGGATGAAAGGCGGTGGCAGTGCCGTGCAGATCCCGCCCCAGGCTGACCAGCAGCATGGCACCGGCATCCACGCCGGCCTCCACATCGATGATGGCGCCGTCTTCCGCCAGCATCGTGTTCAGCGCCACCAGGCGTTCATGATCGGGCCGCGCCAGCGTGCCGAAATCGGCGCGGTGGGCGAAGGAGGCAACGCGGGCTTTTTCCGGCAGCACCGATTCCGCGGCGCTGAAGCGGCCTTGCGCGAA